>JAEEGH010000379.1_pt1 | contig 222265 bp, 171 predicted proteins | sample 9134181 | NCBI WGS metagenome assembly JAEEGH01 (sample SAMN16246544, study PRJNA631951) | gut metagenome | biome: gut microbiome; feature: rumen; material: DP-attached | host: Bos | place: Iran: Karaj | collected 2018-10 | reverse complement strand
TGATCTTCAATACTTGTTATACATAGAAATGAACGAATTGAAGCAATTGCAGCAGAACAATTTAGAAGACAAAAGAATTGAATTAATCTTAGAAATTTGAATAAGTTAGCCTTCTTCTTTTGATGAGTTTCTATAAAAAGATATAAAGCAAAACAATAATCAAAGAAGATAAGGATTTCTATAACTACTGCAGGAAGTGGAGCAAATAATAGTGCAAATAATAAGCTTAATGCGAAAAGAGGTAATAACTCTCTTATAGATTTTAAGATTTTTTTCATATAAACCTCCCAAATTAATCAACAAGAATATCTGAAATACGAATCTTGCTGATTATAATTTCACCTTTATCTTCCAGACGAAAAATGATTTTAAGTATTTCTGACTGGCAGTTTTCTACATCAGATAAACGAACAGGACCCATCCATTCCATATCTTCTTTAAGCATAGAAGCTGTTCGGCGGCTCATATTACGGAAGAACTTAGCTTGTATCTCGGTATCAGTACCTTTCAAAGCTTTTGCCAGTGTCTGCTGATCTACTTTTTGAAGAATCTTTTGGATTGCCCGATCATCAAGCATGAGTATGTCATCGAAATTGAATATGCACTTATTAAGTTTTTTCTGGAATATAGGTGTTTCTTCTCGGAAGTCTTTTATAGTTTTTTCTGCAAATATATTAGAAGTATGAAAAAGATATTTTTTTATGACTTTGTAATCTTCTTCCAATTCCATACCAGAAGCAGTCAGAATATGTTCAACTTCAGCAGTTACTTTTGAATCTGTTTTTGTGAAATCTTTCGAAAAGGAAAGTACCGTATTTCTTGTTTTATCATCCATTCCAGAAAGCAAGTCTTTTCCTTCATCTGACTCTGCACCAAGATATGCAATTACTTTTGCAAAACTTACAAGATACATGCCGATTACATAATCCATAAGAGCTTTCTTTGTAGCTCTTGTGATATCCCCCATTGCATTAACTACTTTTGATTCTGCGATTTCATTAGAGTTGATTTTCTTTGTTTTCATAAGCATTTCCTCCTTGCTTCTTTTTTTATTCTAACATGCGCACACTATCACGGTTTGATAGGCTGAAATTTAACTTTTATTTTTTTTCAGATTTTCATGTAGAATATATTTGTTACGATTTATAAGATTTTGCTTGATAATTTCTAACGTGGATGTATAATGTCCAAAAGCAATAAAAAGACTTGATATATCTTTGGATGCCAAATTTGCTTGAATTAATTGTTTCGATTTAGATTCAAGTAAATCACCCCAAGTTCCAACATATTTCCATTCATCTTCATTGCTCCGGTGAAATATGTTCTGATTTCTAACGACTGTAAAATCTTCGATATAGTAAAGTTCGTTTTCCATATAGAAACCTCTTATATGGAAATATAAACTATGACACTATCAGGGATTGATAGGCAGTATTAAAAGTTTTATTTTTTTTGATTGTTTTTTTTATTTTTTAGGGTATTTTTTTTCTGTAGTTTTTTTTGTTCCAATAATTTTATATTTCTAATTTGAGTAATCTCTTTATGAGCAGCTTTTATGCCTTTAACTTGTTTTCCATCCTTAAAGATTTTGCCGTCTTTAATTTCTATAATACCAAAACATTTTTTTTCTACGTTGTAATATGAAAACGAATCTTTATGCATATTATCCAAATCATATAATCTTTCGAATAAGAATGAATTATAATTTGAGTTCTTATTCTGGAAAAAGATTTTTGAACGATGCATTAAATCTTTAAGGTAATCATATTTTTGAATCTTTTTATTTAGATAATCTAAATCTATAAAATTATTACTCTTAAAATTGAAATTATATTCTTGTTTAATTAGATTTGTATAATCAGGTTCTGGAATATATAAGATATTTGCAAGTCCTGATAATTGATTTTTTTCTTCTGGAATAACTAAATATAAATTATATTTACCGAACAGTTTGCTCATTAATTCTTTTTTACGCTTAAGCTTATCTTCTACGAAAGCAAGATTAACTTTTTGCTTGGTTATTTCATACCAATGGACATTTCCTTTTAAATCAAAGCCGATAATATCAAACTCGCCTAAATCAATTAAAGATGACTGATAACATAAACTTCCAGCAGCAGAAATATAAAATCCATCTTTTTTAGACTTGTTCTCTTCTAAACGAATAAACTTAAAATCTTGATATTTATTTACAATTTTCTCATAACAGTAGCATTCATATATTTCACCTTCAATAATCGATTTTTCTTTAGGTGTAAGAGAATCATGAAAATGCCGTATTCGTTTAGTTGCTTTCATTTTTAATCACATATATACGCTGAAGATTTAATATATTATACCACATAAATTATATTTTTTAATTCGTTTTGTATTTCCCCCTTGCCCCCAATAGCGCTACGCTTCTAAGCGTTGCAGGAAGAAAAAGAAGAAGCGTAGCTTTGCGGCAAGAAGAAAAGATATGCGTTGTTTGCAACGTATAAAAAGTCTATCCGTTGCGAAAGCGTTGCTAGATTTGATTAAGTTTGAATTATATCTGTTTATTTCTGAATGTGTTTGAATTGCATATCTTTTAAATTTTTCTTTAGCAACGCTTGTTCCTAAGAAATTAAAATTATTTTTATATGTAATATAAGAGTAAATGAAAAAAAACGCATAAAAGAGTATATGCGTTGCTTTGATTTAAAGTCAGAAAATGAAACTTTTTAGACCGCTGCGCGCGCTCCCCCCGCGAGTTTTTATTTTAATGCGGCCATGACCGGATTTTCTTTTTTGAAAATCTCGATTTGTTCAGGAGTCAGCTTATCAGGGTAATCTGTCCAGAAGTTGTAGATTGTTTCCTGGTCGAAGCTGAAAAGATATGGGCCTTCTTGTCCAGGAGTTTCAACAGACCAGATCTTATCGGTTTTTGAGTTCTTGTAAAAATCGTGGCCGTTCTTGTATTCGTTGATACCTTCTTCGTATTCATCACTCATGATTTTATTATACAACGGTTTTCTGAAATTCGGTAGACGCGGAGCGAAGACTGCTTTTCAAACTCAAGCGTCTGCGTAGCAGGCGCAAACTTTTGAAAGCTGTCTGAGCGGAGTACGGAAGATGAAACTTCCAGGAGGGAGATCATCACATTGTCCGCCGCAGGCGGACCTGGAAGAGAGATTTTGTTTTGAAAAAAGGAACTCGGAAGAAGCAGTCTTGCTTCAAACCCAAGGGCGCGAAGCGGCCATAACTTTTGGCAAGTCTGCTTCTGGAGCTAGAAGATTCATCGGCACGCTGAGCGGCGGGAGCGCACGGACGCGCGACCAGAGCGACATTTGTAGGAGCGTGTCCTGAGCGGAAAATAAATGTAGCTGTGTAAAGGGCGGCAACACGGACGTTGCCGCCTTGCTGATGGAGCGCAGGCACTAGCGGTGCCTGTGCGACTGAAGCAATATTTTTCCCATACAAAAGAAGTTCCCGAAAAGCCGCCTTTTACCGATGATGTGAGCATCTTAAAACGGTGGGACAACTGCAATGTTGAGCAAAAGTTTTTCCCCCTAATGCCCCCCGAGAGCGGTTCAATAGCATTCCTTAATTTTTGGAAAGGGGGTGTTGGGGGGGTGCCCCGCGGCAGGGGGGAAGGGGGAAAACCTTTTGCGTGCCCACCGTTTTAAGTTGCGACCTACGCGGACGGCACTTATTTTATGAACGATGCATATTCTGCGCGAAACGGCACTTGGCGGCTTTTACAACCAGAGTGCTTACTGCAAAGATGGGCCCACCTGCGGAAACAGGCAGACCACAAAGCGTAGTGCTACTGCGAAGCAGATGCACGTAGCGACTGGGCTGACTGTGCTTTCATTGCTCTCTTGCGAGCTTACACAAAGGCCACCTTGCGAGCCCGCTAGTAAATGCAAACAGTGTGTGAACGAATGAAGCGCAACGAAGTGAAGCTGAATGAGTGAACACTCTGTTTGCTACCTTTCTTCACCGACGCACGCTTCCTAATGAACAAGAAATGTAGTGAGCGGAAACGGTACGAAGTACGGTTGGAGCGAACGGCTCTAACCGATACCTTTTTATTTATGCGCTCAAAATATTGTCCCAGGTTACCTGCATAATGTTTCGCATATTCTGAAGCTTCTCTTGTGTCTCGTGATCTGAATAATGCTTTGACATTGCTTCTGTCTTGTGGCCCATAACTGCCTGGACTGTTTTGAGGTCTGCTCTCTGGCTTAAGATTGTTGCACAGAAATGTCTGAGGCTGTGGAATACGATGTTTCTTTCTTTGCGCTGTTCCTCGCTTACACCGATTTTCTCTAAAGCTTCGTAAAGCCCGTCCACATAGTATGACGGCCAGTAAGGCTGTTCCGGTTTTACAGGTGAGAAGAATACATAGCTTAAATCGCTGAACAAAGGATTTTGTTTTGCCATTACATAAATCTGAGTTAATGTCTGATGGTCGATTGGCAGGTCTCTGATGTCTGCATTCTTAGGACACTTTAAGCCGTCTGTATCGTTCCAGCTGTGGCGTACATGAATTATGTCTGCCTCCAGATCCAAATCGCAGACACGCAGTCCGCTTATTTCTCCGGCTCTCAAGCCACAGAATGCACCAAGCTTAAATGCCAGCTTATAGACTTCGTTGCTCCATTCGATTTGGAGTAATTGTTTTACTTCGCTTTCTGTTGGAATGCCTCGTTCAAGTTCGTCCGGATTAAAGCGTTCTATGCCTGCCATTGGATTGACTGCGATTTTTTTATTCTCGTAAAGATAGCGGTAAACTCTACTGCCGCAATTTATAGCCTTATTAACAGTTCCACCTTTCAAGCCTTTTTCTGTATGCAGATAGAAAAAGAAATCGTCTAAAGCTGTGCGGTCCAGTTCTTCCAAAGTGATTTCGTTTCCGAAGTAAGGCTGCCAGTAATTTCGTACAAGGCTGAGCATATTGTCTGTGTGGCGTCTTGTCATGTTGTGGCCGTGTGCAAGATAACGCTGAATGAATTCTGATTTGTCGTAGTCCCAGAAGTTGAGCATATATTCTGAAAGAGGGATGCCTTTTGTTTGAGGTTTTACAGCTGCAACTTTTACAGGCTTTTTGATTACTGCAGGAGCCGGAGTTTCTTGTGTTTGTGGGATTATGATTTGCTGAGGAGTAGAGAGGCTGTACTTCTGGTACAGCATATTGATTAAAGTCTGAGCTTCTTCCTGGGAAAGCCTTTCACAAATGTCTTTTAGATTTAGCGGATTATCTGTGCTTGTGGCCGAGAAGTTTCTTGAATTACTTCTGGTTTGTGGAGCTCCTGACTCAATCCATTTTTGCGCAATGATTGTTGCCTGGATTTTGTCTTTGGTGTGAGTGCTTTTGTCTGTGCCTTTCTTTCCGCTGATTGGGTCAACGAAAACCGCATTGTAATAGCCGGAACTGTTCTTGTAGAGATAGAACTGACGCATAAAACCTCCTCAGAATAACTGAAGTTTGACCACAAGAGGCTTTGTGTCTTTCTGAAATGATTTCTGAAACTTTTACTGAAATCATTACTGAAATCCACACCTTTTGTGGAGATTCTATCGCCCGTTCCAGAAAGGTAGGGAAGATAAAATTGTTATACAAAATCGCCTAAATGCTAGTAATAACAGGATTTAGGCACAAAAAAAGCTCATCCTACGATGAGCTATTAAAGTTGAGACTGACACGATTCGAACGTGCGACCCCCACCTCCGCAGGGTGGTGCTCTAATCCAGCTGAGCTACAATCTCAGATAAAAAAAACTTACTGTGATGTGCGGGGGATGGTTCACGGAGGCGACAGGAGTTGAACCTGCCCGGCCCTTTCGGAACCGACGGATTAGCAATCCGTTGTATTACCGCTCTACCACACCTCCAGTAGAATCGGAGCGAGAGGGATTCGAACCCCCGGACCCGTGAAGATCAACGGTTTTCAAGACCGCCCCAGTACGACCGCTTTGGTATCGCTCCAATAAGTGTTCTTAATATATAGGTTTTTCTAATTCTAGTCAAGAGTAATTCATAAAAAAAAGAAAAAAAATAGGGTAAAATTCCTTATGTAAATTTTTACCTTTACATATTACAATGTAAATATGAGTTCAAGAATTATTAATCCAATTTTACCAGGTTTTTATCCTGATCCTTCAGTTTGCGCCGCAGAAGGTGCTTTTTATTTAGTAAATTCATCATTCAGCTATATGCCGGGTCTGCCAGTATTTAAAAGTACTGACTGTGTTCACTGGGAGCAGATTGGTAATATCATCGACCGTAACGAACAGCTTGATTTTAGCGGTCAGGGTGTTTCCCGTGGTCTTTTTGCTCCAACTATCCGCTATAACAACGGAACTTTTTACTGCATCTGTACCCAGGTAGATAAGCTGGGAAACTTTTTTGTAACCGCAAAAGATCCTGCAGGTCCATGGTCAAATCCTATCCCTATTCCAAAGGCTGTTGGTATTGATCCATCCTTATTTTTTGATGATGACGGCACTGTATGGTATGTGGGTACAAGACCTGCTCCGGAAGGCTGTAAATACAACGGAAACTGGGAAATCTGGATTCAAAAAATAGACATTAATACCGGAGACCTTCTTGGCGAATCAAAGGGAATCTGGCGGGGTGCCTTAAGGGACTGCGTATGGCCCGAAGGTCCTCATATCTATAAAATCAACGGAAAATACTATCTTCTTCATGCAGAAGGCGGTACCGGTCCTGATCATGCAGTTTGTGTTGCCCGCTGCGATACAATTGACGGCGTATGGGAAGGTAAAAAATCAAACCCTATTTTAACTCACAGACATCTTGGAAAAAAAGCCGGTGTTGTTTACGTTGGTCACGCAGATTTGTTCCAGGATAACGACAAGAGATGGTGGATGGTTTGTCTTGCTTCCCGTCCTTACGGAGATGGAGAAGAGCGCTTTTGTAATATGGGACGCGAAACCTTCCTGGTTCCTGTAATCTGGGAAGACGGCTGGCCCCTTGCAAGTCCTCAGACAGGTCTTGTAGAAAATGCCTATTCTCTTACCGGCTATGTTGTAAACCGCTCTCCTGATGATTCTGATGCAGTTTCTTTCCCTCCATTAGATGATTTTAACGAAGATAAACTTGGCCTTTACTGGCTCGGCCTTCGCAAATTAGATTCTTCTGTTTATTCCCTTACCGAAAATTCCGGTTCCTTAAGGGTTTTTGGCGGAAACAATCTGCGCGAAAGTTCCGGTGTAAATATGGTTGTGCGCCGTCAGACAGGCTTCAGCTACGAAGCTTCCTGCGGCCTTGATTTTGATTTTATTGAAGAAGGCGATACGGCCGGTCTTGTCTGCTTCCAGAATGAAACTTCAAATTACCGTCTGCAGGCCCTTAAAAAAGGCAAGGTGATTGCTTTACAGCTGGTTCGCAGTTTTGGCGAAAGCGAAGAAATCTTAAAGGAAGATGTTTTGTGCGGTTCGAATCAGCACTACAAGGGTGTGTTCAGGGTTGTGGCCGAAAAACAGAAGCTGTATTTTGAATACGGCCAGGATGAGCGCAAACTTACTTTGTTCTGTGATGATGTAGATGCTTCCATCTTGAGCGTAGAAAGGGCAGGAGGATTTGTTGGAACTGTAATCGGTATGTTTGCGGTTTGTGGAAACGAAGCTTCTAAGGGCAAATTCTATGCAGATTTTGACTGGTTCCGTTACGAAAATACTGCCAGACTCTGGGTTAATTAAAATTACGGGGAATAAAACAAAAAAACTTGAAAGGATTATTTGATGTTTAAAACATATGGAATTTATTCAGACGGAATGGTCTTACAGCAGCAGACTGTGAACTGTATTTGCGGTGCTGCAGACGCAGACGCTCCCGTCACTTTAAAATGGGATGGAAAAGAATATAACTCCCAGGCAGATTCAAAGGGTCAGTGGAAAATTGAATTTGAAACTTCAGCTGCGGGTGGGCCTTATAGTCTGGAACTTAAGTGCCAGAATCAGAAAATCCTCTTTTCTGATGTTTATGTTGGCGAAGTATGGGTTAGTTCCGGTCAGTCTAATGCCCAGCTGCCTATGTCCAGAATGGCTTATTCTTACCCTGAAGAATTTGATTTACCCGAAAATCCTTTTATAAGAATGTGTACGGTTCCAATCAGATGGAACTTTGAAGGGGAACAGAAAGAGGTGGAAAATCCATGCTGGAAGGCTGCCTCTCCCAAGGCTCTTGGAGAAATGAGCGGTACGGCCTATTTTTTTGCAAAAAAACTTTCTCAGGAATTAAAGGTTCCGGTTGGAATTATTAATGCGAGTCAGGGAGGCTCTCCAATTGCTTCCTGGATGAGTAAAGAAGCTTTAATCTCTCTTGGAAAAAAGGACCTTATAAACGAAGAAGAAAAATGGGAAGAGCCTTCTGCAGTTACTAAAAAAATGGATGAAGTAAATCAGGCTCAGAAGGAATGGAATGATAAAATCTGGGCTTCTGACAAGGGTATCAAAGAGCACTGGGAACGCCTTACTTACAGCGAAGTAGAAAATAACTGGGTAAGTGTTCCAATTCCAGGCGTAATTGAAGATTTTGAAGGGGCCGGAATTGTCTGGTTCAAAAAAGAAATCACCCTTACTGCAAAACAGGCAGAAGATTTTAATTCTCAAAAAACAAATCTCTGGTTTGGAACCATTGTTGATGCTGACCGCATTTATGTAAACGGGGTAGAAATTGGCGTAACTTATTATCTTTATCCTCCACGCCGTTATGTGGTTCCTGCAGGCCTGCTAAAAGAAGGAAAAAACACAATTACTGTTCGGGTACAGAAAAACTCCCGGGCTGGAAAAATCCGCTTTTATACTGAAAAGCCATATTGTCTTTTTACTGATGATATAAAAGTTCCGCCGGTAGCCTTTAGAAATGTAGAAATTCAGGCTTCTATAAAATCAGAAGATTTTTCTCCTCTTTCTCAGTTTATCCTTCTTGACGGCATGTGGAAGATGGCCTACGGCACTGTAATTGAAGATGCTCCTGAACAGAAATTCTTTGAATGGGTTCCGACAGCCCTTTATAACGGAATGCTTTCTCCATGTTTTAATTATGCTGTTAAGGGGGCCTTGTGGTACCAGGGCGAAAGTGATGTTGAACGTTATGACCAGTATAAGGATATGCTTTGCTCTATGATTGAGCTCTGGCGCAAAAAGTTTACTTATGCAAAAAAAGATATGCCTTTTATTGTTGTGCAGCTTCCAAACTGGAGCGACGGCTGGTCAGAAAAAGAAGCCATGTTGGAAAGCGGCCTTGCCTCTATGAGGGAAGTGCAGGCTAAGGTTACAGAAAGCCTTCCTGCAACCGGTCTTACCGTTACAATTGATGCAGGTGAATGGAACGATTTACACCCCGAAAAAAAATATACGGTTGGATGTAGAAGTGCCCTTGAAGCTTTAAGAATTGCCTATAATCAGGATTATCCGCCTGCCCCTAAGGCCCTTTCTTTTGAAAAGACAGATACTTCTTTACTGGTTACTTTCGACTGCGGAAAGTCTTTCCTTACCCCTTTTAACGACTCTCTTGCAGATTATATTCCGGGCTTTTCTTTTGTTTATAAGAAGGGCCAAGAAAGCTTGCTTGTAGAAATGGCCGGTAAGCTGATTTCCGATACCCAGGTGGAAGTTCCCCTTCCGGCCGTAGACGGAAAATTACTGGAGTTAAGATATCTCTGGGCCGACAGTCCAAACCCGGTTTGCCTTTATTCAGGTATGGGCCTGCCTGCCGCGCCATTCAGATTTGTGCTGTAGAGTGAATGATGCCCCGCGCGCAGGAGCTTTCGCGCGCGAGGTAGTTTTTACCCCCGCGCGAGCTTTTACCCCCGCGCCATTCAGATTTTTCCTAGCGTCTGCGCCTGTTGTTTGAAAGAACTATCAGTCTTAATAAAGATGCAATTGCAGTAAGTGCTGAAGCAACGTAAGTCATTGCGGCTGCTCCAAGCACTTTTTTTGTGCCCTTAAGCTCTTCTTCGTCCATAACATTTGCCTTTTTAAGAATCTTTAAGGCCCTGTTTGAAGCGTTGAATTCTACCGGCAGGGTGATTAAATAAAATAAAACTGAAATACTAAAAAGAATAATTCCAATGTTGGTTATAAGCTGAGCCAGGGGACCGTAATCTGCAGTTGAGCCTGCAGCACTTCCAAAACAGATTCCAAGAATTACCAGCAGGGGACCAAAGCGGGAACCAATATTTGCGGCCGGAACTAAGGTTCTTCTTAAGCCAAGCGGTTTATAGCCCTTTGCGTGCTGAATGGCGTGGCCTGTTTCGTGGGCAGCAACACCAATGGCTGCAATTGAACTTGAATTGATTGTTGAGTCACTAAGGCTTAAAGTTTTTGTAGAAGGATTGTAGTTGTCGGTTAAGTGACCGCTGATTCTGGCAATTTTTACGTCTGTAATGTTGTTTACCCTGAGCAGGTACTGGGCTGCCTGGGCTCCGGTAATGTTTCTTTTGCACTGTACCTTGTTGTACTTTGCAAAACGGCTTTTTACCAGGGCAGAGGCCCATAAACTTAAAATAACAGTTGGTAAAACAAAAATTAAATAAGTGTAATCGTAGTACATAAGGGCCTCCCGGCTGTTTGTATGATTAATTGGAAAATGCTAAACGAATGCTTTCGCATCCGTTTTTAACGCATTTGCTATTCTAATCCATTCCAGCAGTAGGTGCACAGGCATTCGTGTGGTAAGCCGGTTGAATCCAGCATATCGTCCAGACGGTGGAAGCGCAGACTGGTAAAATGGAGTTCCTTTCTAATCTCTTCTACCATTTTAGCATACTCTGGAGAATCCGGATCTGTATATTTTCTTAAAGTTTCTTCGCTTACATTGTCGCCTTCGAACTGCTTGATAATTCTTCTTGTAATCAAATCCATTTCAGACTTTGAACGGCTGAAGTTCAGATATTTACAGCCGTAAACTAAAGGAGGGCAGGCCGGACGGATATGAACTTCTTTTGCACCGCTTTCGTAAAGGAAGTCTGTGGTTTCTCTAAGCTGGGTTCCCCTTACAATTGAGTCATCAATCAAAAGAATCTTTTTACCCTTAATAAGAGGCTGAACAGGAATAAGCTTCATGTGGGCAATTAAGTTTCTCTGTTCCTGATTTGTAGGCATAAAGGAACGTGGCCAGGTTGGAGTATATTTGATAAATGGTCTTGTGAATGGAATACCGGATTCGTTAGCATAACCTACGGCGTGGGCTGTTCCCGAGTCCGGAACGCCGGCAATTGCATCCGGCTGAACGCTTCCCTTATCGCGTTTTGCGAGGTATTTTCCGCAGTTGTAGCGCATTGCTTCTACGTTTACGCCTTCGTAAGTGGCTGTAGGGTAGCCGTAATAAATCCAGAGGAAGGTACAGATTTTCATCTCTTTTCCTCTTTCCTGTAAAATCTTAATTCCATCACTTGTCATAAAGACAATTTCTGCAGGTCCAAGTTCGTAATAATCTTTGTAGCCAAGATTTGCATAGGCAAAGTTTTCAAAAGATGCACAGTAGGCGCCTTCCTTGTGACCAATCTGAATTGGAGTACGGCCAAGGCGGTCTCTTGCACAGTAAATACCTTCGTTTGTCATTACCAGCATGGTCATTGAACCTTTTACAACCTGCTGAACAAACTGAATGCCTTCAAGAATTGTATCTTTCTGGTCCATAAGGGCAATAATCAGCTCTGTCTGATTAATTTCTCCACCGCTCATTTCAAGAAAGTGGGTTTTTCCCCTGTTAAGGATTTCTTTTACAAGTTCGTCTTTGTTTGAAACAATTCCAACTGTTGTAATGGCAAAAGAGCCTAAGTGTGATTGTACTAAAAGTGGCTGAGGTTCAAAGTCAGAAATACATCCGATTCCGATTTTGCCCTTAAGTTCTTCAATGTCTTTTTCGAATTTAGTTCTAAAAGGGGAATTCTGAATATTGTGAATGGAACGTTGAATTTTTCCATTCTCAGAAACTACTGCAAGACCACCGCGTCTTGTTCCCAGATGTGAATGATAATCAACTCCAAAAAATAAATCTAAAGAACAGTCAGATTTTGAAGCTACTCCAAAAATGCCACCCATAAAAAAGGCCTCCAAGAAAATTTACAAGAAAATTTATGCTTAGAGTATAATGATTTTGAGCCCGAATTTAAAGGAGATTTTGAGCCATTATTCAGGGCGATTTTATTGTCAACTCTTAAAATTTTTAATATATTTAACGTATGATTATTTACAATGACGAAGAAACAAAAAAGGCTCCTGAAGCCCCAAATCCTTTTCAGGATAAATTATTAAAAACCCGTCAGATTATGCTTTCTGGCGAAATTAACAAGGACCTGGCAGAAAAAATTGTAAGCCAGCTTTTAGTTTTAGAAGCAGACGATAATAAGAAAACAATTTATATGTACATTGATTCTCCTGGCGGAGATGTTGATGCAGGCTTTGCTATTTTTGATGTAATCCGTTTTATTAAAGCTCCTGTTGTATTAATTGGAATGGGCTTAATTGCATCTGCTGCAACTTTAGTTCTGCTTGCCGTTCCAAAAGAGAACCGTGTAGGTTTACCAAACAGCCGCTACCTTATTCATCAGCCAATGAGCGGAATGCAGGGTGTTGCAACCGATATCGAAATTCACGCTAAAGAAATGGAAAAGACTCGTGCAATTCTTAATAAAATTATTGCAGACGAAACCGGAACTTCTTTAGAGCAGGTTACAAAAGATACTGAACGCGATTACTGGCTCGATGCTCAGGAAGCAAACAAATACGGCTTAATCAGCAAAATCATAGTGAATCGTTCAGATTTACCTAAATAATTATGACTTTTGAACTGACTGACAAACTGACAGATGAGATTATCTCTGCAATGGAAAATCAGGAAAAGGTTTTTGTTGTAAACGCTGCGGCCTGTCAGCTGGTGGAGGAGTTACAGCCTGATGAAGAAAACTTCTACAGGCTGCCTGAATGGAATTCTACAGATGGTTTTGCAATGCGCGAGGAATTTGTTTCTCTTTTGCATAATCCAATCATTCATAATGAATTACAGTCTGTCTTACATTCGGGAAGGGGGGTCTTTAAGAATTTTAAGATAATACTAAAAAGTTATCCAGAAGTTGATAAACGATGGCATATCTTTAAAAACAGATATATGCTCAATCGTATTAACGAATGGTACAATTCTCTGCGAGAAATATGGGGACTTGAGAAATTAGATTATTATACTGAATCTGATGATAACTTAGTTCATGATGATTTTTATTTTGAGGATTACAAGGCTCAAAAATTTCAGGATGAGGTCCTTTCAAGTATTTCTGCAGCCACTTTTGAAGATGAAGAAGTTCCTGCGGACATTTTAATGGCAATTAACGGAATGTGGATTAATCAGGCAAAAAAAGCCCTTGCCACAAGCCAGATTGGATATGTTTGCCATAGTCTTTCTGATGAATTTGCAGGTTTTATAACGGCTTCATCACTAGATGAGAATCAGGAAAAGGTTATGTTTATTACAGGTCTTTTTGTTCCTGAACAATTCCGTGGATTGGGAATTTGCACTGAACTAATTTCTATGATTATTTCAAAAATACAATCTATGGGCAAAAACATTTTAATGCCAAATTTTATTGCGACGGAAAAAATAAAACCTTTATTAATTCGAACAGGTTTTAGACAAATTGATTCCGGCTTTTTTTTGGCCCTTTAATTTATTAAAAGGAGAATAAAACAATGAGTTTTAATCATGATTTTGAAATTAATGAATCAAAAATTGCAGACTTTTTAGAGAATGCTGCACAGAAAGTAAAAACTACAGAAGATGTAGATGTATTAACAGAATTAACAAAATTATTTAAAAAGAATGTGCCTCTTACCTTAAGAAAATATGTAATCGCATACATGTTAAAAGAGACCGTAAAACACTACCATTCATTTGGAAATAAAAACGACCGCCGTAACGACAGAAACAACCGCAGCGAAAAACCTGCAAGAAATCAGAAAGTTTCTGCCAGAGAAGAAGTTAAGGCAGAAGTTAAAACAGAAGAAGAAAGACCACGCCACGAACGTGTTGTTATTGATCCTGAAAAAGCTGTTTCTATCTTTGTTGGAATTGGAAAAAACAGACGTGTTTATCCACGCGATTTAGTTGGAATTTTAATTGCTGTTGGCGGTTTAGACAGAGAAAGAATTGGAGATATTAAAGTTCTTGCAAACTATTCTTTTGTTCAGCTTTACGCAGAAGACGCTCAGATGGCTATTGATAAATTAAACGGTTATGAATACCGCGGAAGAAAGCTTGCTGTAAGCTATAGCCGTCAGAAAGCTGATGGTCAGGAAGAAGGCGATGAAGAAGCTGTATCTTCTGTAATTGCTGAAGATCAGATTTCTGAAGAAGAGATGGCTGCCGAAGACGCTGCTGCTTATGCTGCTGCAGAAAAAGCTGCTGCCGACAAGGAACCTTTTGGACTTTAATAAATGATTCATGTTATAAGAAGCGGGATATTTTCGGTAAACTCTCTTATTGTTCCTGTAGAGAAAAATAAGGTTTTTCTGGTAGATCCTGCTTCTTGTAATCTTTCCGGCGACGAAAACTCAATCCTTGATTATTTAAAAAAGAAAAAACTTGAATGCCTTGGCATTGTGCTTACCCACTGTCATTTTGACCATATCACGGGCTTAAAAATCATAAAAGAAAACTTTCCTCAGGCAAAAATTGCAATTCATCAGGCGGAATTTAATCAACTGCAAAATCCTCCGGGCTCCATAAATGAAAGTGCCATCAGTTTTTTTGGGCTTCCTGCCTTATACGATCTTCTTGCTCAGCTGCCTGAAGTAGACCTTGCCCTTACTGACGGCTGCGACTATTTTGGCTGGAAGGTAATTCACACTCCGGGCCATTCGCCTGGTTCCATCTGTCTTTACAAAGAAGCCTGCCCTGAATACGAAAAAGGGGCTTTAATAAGCGGCGATACTCTTTTTGATTATGGCGGCTACGGCCGTACAGATTTGGAAGGCGGTAATGAAGGGGTAATTATGCAAAGTCTTTCTTTATTAAAAAGAAAAATACCGGCGGGTACTTTAGTTTACCCCGGTCACGACTCTTTTGGCTTTTCATTTTAGCAGACTGGCGTCCACAATTTGTAATCTTCTGTTTTTATAAAAGCTGTGTCTATAAACTCTTTTTCAAAAGTTACGATTGCAAAACCTGCAGGCTGGCCTCCACGCGGGCGGGCACAGCTTCCGGGGTTTATACAGCGGCATTTTGTCGAAGTGAATTCGCCGGCAATATGGGTATGGCCGTAAAAGGCTATGGAAGCTTCTTTTTCGTTTGCGGCATAAGAAAGGCGGTTCAAAGAAAAATCTACCCCGTAATAGTGGCCGTGGCTCATGAAGATATTATGACCGTTTACGCAAAGGCTCTGGTCGGAAGGGAAAATCACTGTTCCTTTTGGAAAAAGTCTTGCTTCCGGATTATTTTTTCCAATATCAAAACTTACAGGATAAGTTTTTGGGTCCCCGTTACCGGCTACAAAGGCCATTACAGGCGGCAGGGCTTCCTTAAACTTTTCATCTTCTTCTGCGCATTCAAGGATTTCTGCAATATCGGAAGCGCCGTCCCCGCAAAATAAAAAGGCGTCGCAGCTGCTTCCGTAAAGGCGCAGTATGCTTAAAAGGGTTTTAAACTTTCCGTGAGAATCTGATGCGAGTAAAACTCTGGCATGGTCTTTAGAGGCCAGGGCCTGAATTGAGCAAGGGGAGCCTATAATATTGTTACTGTTTTGTGTAAGTTCCAGCATATTATCTTAATTAAAAACAAAGTGATTTATTGATTGAAGCCCGCTCTGGGAATCAACATAACGTCTGAAGCTCTTATTTTTATACATCTGCTGCACGTGAGTCTGCACCGAAATATCGCGGGACATTGGGGCACCCAGCGCAATTATGTAGTTGATTGTATCGATAAGAATTTCATCTGCATTTAAAATTTCCTGTTCTGCAAGTTCCGAATTATTGTCGTGTTCAATCTGGCCCTGGTCCATTACTACGTCGCAGGCAGCTTCAAGGCCTAAAACATCATCCTGTGGGTAAAGAGCGATGATAGGGTAAGGAACCTGCTGTTCCCATTTGTCCTGCAATCTTGCAAGGGCTGTGTGAGTTTTTTCCGGAGCTCCTAAAATTATAAGGCCTGAAAAATCGATTGTATCATCATTAAGAATGGCAAATAAATCTCCGCTGTAGCCCCTGCTTCCGTGCTTAAAATCATCCGGATAGAGAAGGGGGTAAATAAGACCGCCGTCCTCATCAAGGCCGTATTTTTCTTCCAGCAGGGCCTTAAGCTTCTGGTAAACTTCCGGACTGTTAAAATCGTAACCGAAAACTACGCAGATTCTTTTGTTTGTAATATGCCAGCTTTGTGGGGCCGAAGAAACCTTTGCCGAAGTTTTGTCCAGGCTTAGTTCAAAGGAATCCTGGTTTGTAATTTCTTTTTTATTTTTAGAGCAGGCCGAAAAAATCAGGGCTGCCAGACTAATCATCATAAATAATTGATATTTTTTCATATCCTTATTCTACAGTATTTGCTTTTTATTGAAAAGAAGGCCCTTTTTTTGCTATTATGTAAACATGAACTACATACAACCCGTTTTGGAATTTATTGGAAGCTTAGGCTTTTTGCTTTATGGAATGAAGCTTATGAGCGACGGTATTCAGAAGAGTGCCGGAGAAAAACTTCAAAGAGCCTTGAGCGTAGTTACCGGAAACCGCTTTCTTGGTTTGCTAACCGGAATGCTCATCACAATGATTATCCAGTCATCTGGAGCCACAACGGTCATGGTTGTTACCTTCGTAAATGCCGGTCTTTTGTCGCTGGCCCAGTCTGTTGGAGTAATTTTTGGTGCTAACATTGGTACTACAATTACTGCCTGGATTGTTTCTATCTTTGGTTTTAATTTTAAGATTTCAGCCTTTGCCATTCCTGTAGTCGGTGCCGGCTACTTTATTTCAATCCTTAAAAAAACAAAATATGCAAGCATTGGCGAAGCTCTTATGGGCTTTGGAATGCTCTTTCTTGGTTTAAGCGGACTTTCTTCCGTATTTACCCCTCAGCAGTTAGGCTTTTTATTAAACATTAAAGGAACCGGATTCCTTGCAATTTTAGTCGGCTTCTTTATTGGTATTCTGGTTACAGCCCTTCTTCATTCATCATCTGCTTTTTCTGCCATTGTAATTACCATGGCCTATAACGGACTTGTAACCTGGGAACTGGCTGCCGCAATGACTCTTGGAAGTAACATCGGTTCAACCATAGATGCCATTCTTGCTTCTGTAAATACTTCTGCCGACGCAAGACGTTCTGCCTTAATTCACGTTTTCTTTAATGTTTTTGGTACAATTCTTGCCTTAATTTTCTTCCATCCTTTCTTAAGATTAATAGAAATACTTACTCCAAAAGGAGCAAATATAGCAATTCAGATTTCAATTCTGCATACAGTTTTCAAGACCCTGTCTACAATCATTATGCTGCCTTTGAAAAATCAGTTATGCGCCCTTTCCCGCCTTATGATTAAGGATGATAAGGAGCAGATCAGCGGAGTTTATAAACTTGAGTTTATTCCGACTCTTGGTAAAGAAAACTATGCAACTTACATTATACGTGCAGAAAAGGCTATTGCCGATATGACTGATATTGTAAGCGAGATGTTTGACCGCATTCAGATTGGCGTTACAAAACGTAATTCTGACTTTGTAAAAAATCACGTAGAAACTGCTTCTAAAGAGGAAGATTATGTTGACCAGATGCATGAGCAGATTACTCATTACCTGGTTAAGTGCGAGGCTTTACAGCTTTCCGAAAAACAGATTTCTCATATTTCTTCAATGATTCAGATTGTTGATGAACTTGAAAACATGTCAGATAACTGTTACACAACAATCATGCTGCTGGGCCGCAGTATAGACAAGAAGATGAAGTATCCTGGAGAAGATATTGAAAGAATGCTTCCTTACATTGAATTAACAAGACAGTTTTTGCAGTTTGTACGCCGCAATATTAATAAACACATTGACGAAGCAAAGCTTCAGCTGGCAAGTGAACTTGAAGATGGAATTGATGCTTTCAGAAAAGATTTGAAGAAGGTTGCCCGCAAGCGTCTGGAAGGCGGGGCTGATGTAAAAGCCGAGCTTTTGTATATTGATATTGTACGCCAGATTGAGAAGATTGGAGATAACTGCTTCAGCATCTCCGAAAGTCTTACATCAATCTAGCTTATATTTTTTAGAAGATTTCTCTTACTCCGTCGCCTGAAGAACATCCAAAGAAAGCTCCGTCGTAGCCGACTACTTTTTTGTATTCTCTGCCAACATTGTTTATAAAATCATCTACATTATCTTTGTGAACAAGGGCAATGGCACAGCCACCAAAACCTGCTCCTGTCATTCTGGCTCCAATGCAGCCTTTCTGTTTAGAAGCCTGGTCTACCAGTGTGTCCAGTTCTATACCTGTAACTTCGTAATCGTTCTTGAGCGATTCGTGAGAAGCGTATAAAAGTTGTCCTAATTCTGTAAGATTATTTGCCTTAAGGGCATCAACTGCCTTTAATACTCTGTCCATTTCGGTAACGCAGTGGCGTACACGGCGGTAAATTACATCATCTTTAATTGCAGAACCTTTTTCTGCAAAAACTTGTGGAGTGATTGAACAGAGGTCTGGAACATTGAGTCCTGCTGCCTGCAATGTTGCAAGTCCTTCCTCGCACTGAGAGCGGCGTTCATTGTATTTAGAATCAGCAAGTTTTCTCTGCTTTTTGGTATTCATAACTACAAAGCGGTAGTCGCCTAAGTTTAAAGGAACATATTCATGTTCAATTTTTGCACAGTCTAAAACTTCGGCTGTGTTTTTCTTTCCGGTTGCAATAATGTACTGGTCCATAATTCCGCAGTTTACATTCATAAACTCGTGTTCTGACTGCTGACCCATAAGGGCAATGTCTTTACGGCTGATTCCAAGTCCAAAGGTTTCGCTTACTGCCCAGGCAAAGCCGCATTCCAGGGCAGAAGAAGAGGAGATTCCGCCTGCGCTGGGTACATTGCTTGCTATAAGGCATTCAAAACCGCATGGAAGGGAGATGCCTCTTTTTTTCATGCAGGAAAGAATACCATTTAAAAAGTTTGCGTAATCGTTTTCTTTACTGAATTTAAAATCTGTTGAAGTGTCAAACTCATAGTGGCCCGGAAAAAATAAATCATCATAAATAATCTTTGAATCATTTCTTTTTCTGATGGCACAGTAAAGGTAACGGTCTATGGCTGCAGGAAAAACTTTTCCGCCATTGTAATCAATGTGTTCGCCAATAATGTTAATTCTGGCAGGAGAAGCAAAAAGTCTTATTTCTCCGCCTGCACCGTAAAGCTCTTCAAATTCTTTTCTTAAGGCTTCTGGTGTGATTGTGTAACGTTCTTTCATTTTTTTATCCCTATCTTATTAAAATTCCTTTTCTATTTTTTATATTATTGATGTAGTCTTCGATACTTTTAAGAGGTTCTTCAAAGTCCATTCCGCCAAGGGGAAGTGAGGATGGATCCCCTATTTTATTTATTGTGTGAATGTCGCTTCCGCTTGTAACCGGAAAATCATATTCCTTTGCATATAATTCTGCCAGCTCATTTTCGGAAGGCTTGTTTCCTGCATTGTATACTTCTACGCCATGTACTTCGCGGGGGTGCAGATGTATTGCCTGCATGTAGCCGCGCAGGCGGAAGGGGTGCGCCTGAATCATAAGGCCATTTTCCTGGTTTACTGCTTCAAAAAGCTGCATATGATTCATTTTTTCTACCTGAGGATGATTAATAAGCCATTCTTTGTTCAGACCGTAAACCAGATAGTCGTCGCCCTGGAAGGTCTGTTCAAGGCCAAAGAAAACTTTGAATTCTTTATCGCTTCCTTTAAGCTTGTTTTTCTGATTAAAGATTTCTGCCTGAGCCAGGGCGTTTTCGTAGCCTTTGCAATATAAATCTACCCTGCTTTTCCAGTCCAGTTCGTTAGAAACACAGGTGTTGCCGCCAAAAAAGTGGTCTGTAACAAAAATGCCGCTGTAGCCGGCCTTAAAAAAAGCCTCTATGTAGTCTGCGGCCGGAGATGAGGCGCAGGCAGATGCTTCCGAGGTATGAAGATGGGTTTCGTATTTATAAGCCATAGTCTTCATTATAGCAAGCGGCAGATAAAAATGCAAAAGAGTTGCAGATGGAATTTTTTTTTTCTCCTTGCTATAATGAATTTTATGAATAAAACAGTTTATATCATTGGTCACAAAAATCCTGATACTGATGCAGTTGTTTCTGCTGTCGGTTATGCAAGTTTAAAAAATCTTCTTGGACATCCTGAATACAAGGCTGCCCGTGCCGGTCACTTAAATCCTCAGACTGCCTATATTTTTGAAAAGTTTGGAATTCCTCGTCCCGAATATCTTCCTGACCTTGTTCCAAAGGTAAAGTATTTTATGCAGGATAAGGTAGAAACCGTTACCTCTGATATTTCTGTTTGGGAAGCAATAGGAAAGATGGAAAAAACAGAAATCCGCGTTCTTCCTGTTGTAGATAAGGATGGAAAGTATCAGTCACTTTTGCATTATTCCGGCTTTGCCCGCGGTGTGCTTACAATTTTGAATCCCGAAAAAAAGCATCGTTTTGCAACCAGCATAAGTTTAATTCAGAAAACTCTTAACGCCCAGCCAATTTATATTGCCGGCGATTCAGACAAAACCTTTAATGCATCAATTCACGTAGGCTCTTCTTCAATTGAAAGTTTTGAAAAAAGACTTGAGGCCCATGCAAGCGAAGATATAGTTGTTATTTCTTCTGACCGCGATGATATTCAGAGAATCTGTATTGAACACAAGGTAAAGCTTTTAATTACAACTTCTAACTGCGTAATAGATAAAAAACTTCGTGAACTTGCAGAAAAGAACGGAGTTTCTGTAATTGTTTCGCCTTACTCAACTTCGCCAACTTCCATGCTTATTGCTTATTCTATGCCGGTTTCTGCCATGGGTGATAAGGAAATTATTACCGTTCACGAAAACGATACAATTTCTAAAATTAAAGATCTGCTTAAAAATGCCCACTGCAAATATCTTCCGGTTGTAGATAACGAAAACCGTGTTATCGGTATTATTTCTGAGCATGATTTAATGAAGGAACCTAACATAGAAGTTATTCTTGTAGACCATAACGAAATTACCCAGGCTGTAGAGGGAATTGAGCATTATAAAATTCAGGAAGTGATTGACCACCACAGAATTGGTTCCATTCCTACAAAAAATCCGATTACCTTTATAAACAGGCCTGTTGGTTCAACTGCAACCCAGATTGCAGGTCTTTACAGGGAATATAAAATTCCAATTCCAAAGGATGTAGCATCACTTTTACTCTGTGGTATTCTTTCTGATACTTTGATTTTACAGTCTGCAACCGTTACAGACACTGACCGCGATATGGCAGAGTATCTTTCTAGTATTACTGACCTTGATATTAAGGAACTTGGAAATGAAATCTTAATGGCAGGAAGTAAGGTTGGCGGCCGTCCGGCTTCTGAAATTATTCATCAGGATATGAAGGAATACGAGGAAGGAAAAATCTCTTATACTGCAAGTCAGATTGAAGTTGGAAACCCTCAGGAGATTCTTGACCGTAAGGCAGAATTTATGAATGAACTGGCTGTGGAGCGCCGTGCAAACAAGGCTTTATTTTCATGCCTGCTGGTTACCGACATTACCAAACTTTCCAGCATTCTGCTCATAGACTGCGATTCGAAATTTACCCAGTTTATCACCTTCCCAAAAATGGAAGACGGGGTTTATTACCTGCAGAACGTCGTAAGCCGCAAAAAGCAGCTGATCCCGCTCATTACTGAGCAGGTGCTGAATTATAGTGCTTAATACATGATGGATGAAGCTACAAAAACTTTTCTGATGAAAAGTTTTTGTTTAATGCTTCTTCGATTACTCCCAACCAAAGGTAGCAGGAGGCTTGTTTGTGGCGTCAAAATAGAGGGCGTCTACAAATGGCAGGTCTGCAATCTTATGTACAATTGTCTTTAGCAGGTCTTCCGGCCACATGGCAAAGCGGGCTGTCATAACATCTTCTGAAATTACAGGGCGCAGTACAAAGCTTGCGTGGTCAGGACTGCCTGCGTATGGCAGGTCAATTGTAAGGTGCTGGAAGATTTTGTCATACCAGCCGCTTTTGTGAAGTTCTGTTAATACAATGTTGTCTACTTCGCGAAGCTGGTCCAAGCGGCGGCGGTCGCAGTAGCCTTCCTGAATTTTAAGGTCGCTGTCTGAAATGCCAGGTCTCTGGAAAAGTTTAATACAGGTTCTGTTAATGTATTTTGCACTGTTTGTAATTGCAGAAGAAGCGGCTTCGAGCTTTTCTCTTTTTCCAGGAAAGTGATAGAAGCCGGTGCCAGCCTCTTCTTCGCGGAAGGTAAGAAGGGCAGGAAAGCGGTAAGTACGGAAGTCTCCCTGAACGCCTACAGAGCGAACCGGCAGAATGCTGCGTTTAAGGTTTTCGCTGCATTTTTGGCAGAACATATCAAGCTTTATTTCTTCAAGTTCTTTTTGTGCAAGTGGAAGTTCTGCTGCATCTTTTTCATCAGCTTTACCGTCGTTACAAAGCACGTTTATAGAAAGACCAGGGCCAGGGAATGGATGGCGCATAACAAGTTCGTCAGGAAGTCCAAGTTTTTTTCCAATTGCACGAACTTCGTCCTTGTAAAGGTCACGGATAGGTTCAATAATAAGGCCCTTGGCAATCAGTTCCTGAATGCCTGCAACGCGGTTATGATGAGTTTTAATTGTATGTGAGTTTTTTGTTCCACCCGATTCAATGATATCCGGGTAGAGTGTTCCCTGGGCAAGAAGCCAGGAATCATCAAGATTCTGGCGGGCAGTTACTTCGTTTCTTACTGTAATAAAGTTTTCGCCTACAGCCATTCGCTTTTTCTGTGGATCGGTAAGGCCCGCTATGGCCTTTAAGAAGCTTTCGCTTGCGTCTTCAACAATAAAGTTTGTAAAGCCGAATTTGCGGTAGGCTTCGGCAACACCGGCAGATTCGTTTTTGCGCATAAAACCGTTATCAATATGAAGGCCAAGAACTCTGTCCTGACCAAGGGCTTTATTCAAAAGTGCAAAAGTGATGGTTGAATCAACTCCGCCGCTTAAGAAGAGAAGAACATTTCTGCCGTCTGCTTCTTTTTTAATATTTTCAAGAATTACATTTAATACGGTATCCTGATCCCAGTTTTTAGGCATCTGACAGTAGTCTGCAAAGTTCTGGAAAATCTGATTTCCGCATGGAGTATCTTTTACTTCGCAGTGGAACTGAAGACTAAAGCGGCGTTTTTCAAGGTTCTGGGTTGCAGCAAAAGGACAGTCTTTAGTTGAACCTACAAGTTCAAAACCGTCTCCCATTTTAAGAACTCCATCCTGGTGGCTCATCCATACCTGCTGGTCACCTTCAATACCTTTAAAGAGAGGGCATTTAGAAGCTGCTCCGCCCATGCCTGCTGCAAAGTGAAGGGTTGCAAAACCAAACTCACCAACTTCTGCCTTGCCTACTTTTCCATTGTAGCCGGTCTGAACAACGTAATGACCGTAGCAGAGTCCAAGAATAGGGATATCAAGAGTCAAAATTTCTGAATTAAATTCAGGAGTGTTATCATCATAAATAGAAGAAGGGCCGCCAGAAAAAACAATTCCCTTACAGTCTTTAAAAACAGAAAGATCTGCAGATGGAAGGGCAATTTCTGAGTAGTAACCCAGCATACGGAAGCGTTTTGCAATTAAGTGAGCGTACTGAGAACCAAAGTCTAAAACGAGGATTTTTTCACGTGCCATAAATGAACCTTATAAAAAAAATTTGCAATATTATATCTGATTTTTTATTAATTTGGAAGTAAGCGGGAACTTGCTCCGGGAACTTGCTTCGCGGGAACTTGCTCCGGCGCTATTCTTACTGCTTGCAGAAGTTTTTTTCTGGTAGTAAAGTATTTCTAATTGAAGGTGAAAAATGAAAAAATCAATAAAATGTCTTTTATTAGCACTTAGCCTTAGTCTGGCTGCTCAGCCTCTTATGTATGCAGATTCCCAGCTCCACAAAGAAATTATATCCCTTGAGCTTGAACTTGTAAAAATGAAAACAAAGAGAGGTGAATATGCCTCTATGAGCGAAAAGGAGTTAAACAAAAAAATCCAGAAAACAGAAAAAGAACTGGAAAAGAAAAGAGCAGAAGCAGATAAAGAAGCTGAAGCAGAAATGGAAAAAACTAAAGAGAATCTTAAGAAAGCCGGCGAAGATATTAAAGAAGCCGGAAAAGAGTTTAAAGATAATTTTAAAAAGTGGCTTGATTCCTAGGCCTGAGTAAAAGAATCTTCGGATATTTTGGCAACAGCCTTTGTTGCCGCAACCGGAGAGCGTCTTATTAATTCCTTGAATTCCTCTGCAGAAAAAACAATCAGCTTTACTTCTGTGTCTGCAATGGCATTGCCGGTTCTTGGCTGATTTAATAAACACTGGGTATCGCCAAAGAAAGAACCCGGTGTATAAGAAATAATTGAATCACCGCATTCTTCTGTTATTTTTCCCGAACGCAGATAATAAACACAGTTAGAAGCTTCTCCCTTAGCGTAAATAAGATCACCAGCCTTAAAATACAGGGTGTTGTCGCTGGTTTTTAAGGCAGAAGGATTTAAAAACATTATTCTTCTAAGGTTATTTATAAGGCCTTCTTCTTCCTCAGTTGGCAAAAGATAAATCTGACTTTTTAAGAGAATGTCAAAATACTGGGTAACATAAATCATCTGGGCAAAGAAGAGGAATATTACAAAGAAGAAGTAAACTTTCATCATTAAAATTACAAGGGTGCTTACAGTTCCGTAGATTACGTTGTAGTTGGTAAGATCCATGAACTTACTGATAAAAAGCGAGAAAACATAAAAACTGAAGGTACTTAAGGCTGCATAAATAAGGCACCAGCTTAATTTTGGATGGGTACCTGAAGACAGCTTAAAAATGCAGGAAGAAGAAATAAAGATAATTATGTACATTCCCACCGAAAGAAGGTTGTGTGAATTACGGGTGATGAAGAATGGAATAATATCAGAAAAGTTTTCCAGCAAAAAGGAATGATTTAATACCTGATTAAAAATAAAGGCAGAAATAATTGTAAAGGCAATTAGAATTACAATTAAAAATTCAAGAATAAAAATAAAAAGCTGATTGATGATGGTTTTTCTTTCTGAAACAGACCTGAAAATTTTTGTCATGGCCTGCATTATGGAAAGGAACATCTTTCTGGCCATCCATATTACCCAGAAGCCAAGCAGAATATCTACCCAGTGAATTGCATTGTTATTCATAAGGTTAGATAAAAAAGGTGTGATATCGTAAACCGGCCGGATTTCGTCAACAATTTTTAAAACCCACTGGTAAATATCCGGCGAAAGTTTAATAAGCCCTGTAAGCAGGGCTATTATAATAAGGGAGAGCGGAATAAATGAAAAGATAAAACCAAAAGAGCAGGAAGATGCACTTTCCCAAAGATTGTTATTCATAAAGTTGGCACAGGTAATGTAAATTATCTGGCCAAGCTTTGTTAATTTTTGAGACTTTTTTAATTTTCTCTTAGTTTCATGTATTCCGTCGTTTTTCATTAAAAGTCAGCTAACTTTGGTGCACGTGGGTAAGGAATAACATCACGAATATTGTCCATACCTGTTACATAGCGCAGAAGGCGTTCGAAGCCAAGACCGAAGCCTGAATGTGGTACTGTACCGAACTTGCGAAGGTCAAGATACCAGTCGTAAATAGACTCATCCATGCCGCGGCGTTCAATTTCTGCCTTAAGTTTGTCGTAATCTTCTTCGCGCTCAGAACCGCCAATCAACTCACCAATTCCTGGAACCAGAACATCAACGGCTTTTACTGTTTTTCCATCATCATTCTGCTTCATATAGAAAGACTTAATCTCTTTTGGATAGTTGAATACCATTACAGGACCATTGTAGATTTTTTCTGTAAGGTAGCGTTCGTGTTCTGTTGCAATATCACAACCCCAGTAAGGTTTGAATTCGAACTTAGCACCATTTGCGGCTGCCTTTTCCAAATCTTCAATTGCCTGTGTATAGCTGATTCTTGTGAACTTAGCCTTAGCAACCTTTTCGAGGCTTTCAATTAAGCCAGGCTGGATTCTCTTGTCAAAGAAGGCAAGGTCTTCGCGGCATTTTGTTAAAGCCCAGTTCAAAAGATATTTTACAAAGTCTTCCTGAATGTCCATGTCGTCGTTCAGGTCGTAGAAAGCCATTTCAGGTTCAATCATCCAGAACTCTGCCAGGTGACGTGGTGTATTAGAGTTTTCTGCTCGGAAAGTAGGTCCAAATGTGTAAACGCGGCTTAAGGCAGTTGCTAAAGTTTCTGCTTCAAGCTGACCAGATACTGTAAGGGAAGCTTTCTTTCCAAAGAAGTCTTTTTTGTAGTCTACAATTTTTGCAGCATCTTCAGGCTTCATTCCGCCATTTCCGGCTTTTACACCCATCTCAGCAATTTTTTCAAGGCTCAAAGTTGTTACCTGGAACATTTCGCCTGCACCTTCGCAGTCTGAACAGGTGATTTCCGGTGCATTGATGTACTGGAAGCCTCTTTCCTGGAAGAAAGAATGAACGGCAAAAGCCATCTGGTTACGCATACGGTAAACTGCACCAAAAGTATTTGTTCTTGCACGAAGATGAGCAACATCACGAAGATATTCCATAGACATCTTGTTTTTCTGCAATGGATATTCATCAGGATTTGCTTCTCCAAGACATTTAAGGCTTTCGAGAGTTACTTCGACAGCCTGTCCGCTTGCAGGAGATTCAATGAGGATACCTTCTGCGCGAAGGCTTGCTCCAGTGTTGAGCTTTTTGAGTTCTGTTTCAATTTCGTTTACATTTGCATTATTAGAAGGATTATTGCGGTCAAAAGTGAGCTGGATATTTGCAAAGCAGCTTCCATCGTTCACCTGAATAAAAACAAGACCCTTTGAGTCGCGAACTGTGCGAACCCAACCACATACTGTAACTTTTCTGCCGTCTGGCGATGAAGTCAGTAAATCTTTTATTAATGTTGGTACCATAAATCCTCCGCCCGCAAAAGTGATTTTTCTGCGGGTCCACAATGTAAATCTAAATATTTATAATAGCACTTTTTGAAAAAAACTTAAAGGCACCCTGCTATTTGCCCTAACATCAGCTATTTGATAAACTTCATCATATGAAAAAAAACAAGACTAGAGAAAACATAAACTATAACAAAATAATCTTAAGATCCATTCTGCTTTCAGTTTTTATACTGCTTGTATCTTTTGCAAGCCTTACAGTATGCCGCTGGATAGGATTTAAGAAGCTGAGCGAAGCAAGTAAACTTTCCATTGTTAATAAAAATAATCTGGATTTACTCTTAAAAAACAAATATTCAGAAAGATATCAGCTGCTGCAGCCCTTACCTTATAATGTTGCAAATCAAAAACTTTCTGTGGGAGCCGAAGCGGCAATTCTGGTAGATGTTTCAAACGGAAATATAATTTACCAGAAAAATGCAGACCTTGTTATTCCTCCTGCCAGCATGACAAAGCTTTTTGCAATGTATGTGGTAGAAGAAGAAATTGCAAAAGGAAGATTTTCTTATGATGATGTAATCCCCCTTCCGCCCGAAAGCTGGGCCTGCAATATGCCTCCACATTCCTCACTGATGTTTCTTGGAGAAGGGCAGGTAGTTACTCTGGAAGATCTTTTGCTGGGCCTTTCAATCTGTTCCGGAAACGATGCGGCTTATGCACTTGCCTATACTGTCTGCGGAAGCATGGAAGAGTTTGTTTCCAGAATGAATCAGGTTGCAACCAGTCTGGGGCTTAGTCACACTCATTTTGTGGAAAGTTCCGGCTACAGCGAATTGAATACTACAACTGCAAGAGAAATGGCCGCTTTTGCCAGAGTTTATATAGAAAAACATCCTCAGTCTTTGCAGAAGTTTCATGCAGTTCAGTCTTTTACTTATCCAAAAGAAAGAAATCTTGCTCCGGGTGATAGTCTTCAAGCTCAGGATTTTAGTCAGGGGCTTCCTTCTCATATTACCATGAGCATTACACAGAAAAATACAAATCCTCTGCTTGGAAAACTCCAGGGCTGTGATGGTCTTAAAACCGGCTACATTGAAGAAAGCGGTTACAATCTTGCCCTTACCGCAAAAAGAAATGGGGTAAGATTTTTGTCTGTAACCATGAGGGGACAGGGGGCTAATACCCAGGAAGGTCAGGCAGGCAGGGTAAAAGACGGTACAGAGCTTATGGAATATGCCTTCAGAACTTTTTGCGATGCAGATATTTCAGATTTTGTTACATCCTCTTTTGTAAAAGTTTACGGGGCTAAGGAAAAGGCAGTAAATCTTCTTCCGGCTTTTGATGTAAAAACTTTTTCGGTACCTTTTATAACCGGAAATTCCCTGCAGGACAATCTTGATAATCTTAAAATAGAAGTTTCTAAACCGGATTTTCTTTTTGGTGATGTAGTTTGCGGCTATGAATATGGAAGCATTAAAATAAAACTGTGTGACGGAGAAAATACATTCCTTCTTGATACAATTCCTCTTGTTGCAGACAGGGATGTAAAGAGGGCCTCTTTTATTATTCGTCTTGCAGATTCTATATGTTGCAAATAAAAATAAAAGTAATTATGATGATTTTATAAACAAATTGTTTTCGGAGGTATTTTATGTCATTGAAAAAAACTTTTTCAGCAGATGGAAAAACCTGTACTGTAGTATTTAGTGTAAATCCAACAGCTGCAGCAGGTGCTCAGAGAATTACACTTGTAGGAGAATTTAATAGTTGGGATAAAGACGCAACTCCTATGAAGAAAAGCCCTGACGGATCATTTTCTGTAAAAAAGCAGTTAGATACAAATAAACAATATCAGTTCCGTTATTGTCTTGATGGAAATGTCTGGATTAACGACTGGAAGGCAGATTCTTATGTTCGCTCAGAGCTTGCAAATGATGATAACTCTGTAGTTGATACAAGTCTTCCAAAAGCTGCAAAAACAGCAAAAAAGCCTGCACCAAAATCTGCCGCTAAAAGTGGCACAAAGAAAAGTGCAGCAAAAAAATCTTCAGAAAAATAGCAAAAATATTGCAAATTTTTGAAAGTGAGTATTGACGTAAACGAGTAAAATCTATATATTAATACTCACTCATTCCCCGATTGTGTAATGGTAGCACTTCAGATTCTGGTTCTGACTGTGGGGGTTCGAATCCTCCTTGGGGAACTAAGGCTGACAAACGTCAGCCTTTTTTTATTTATACTTGATTCCTGCGTCCCTGCGGGAATTGAAAATGGTCCCTTCGAATATCGGTTCAGTTCGCGGCCCTCTCAAGGCTGAAAGGCGGGTTCGATTCCCGCAGGGACCGAAAATATCGGTTTAGTTAATGCCCTCTCAATTATAGAATCGAAAATGCGTAAGCAAAAAGGCGAAAGCGTTTTTGCAGCATTTTCAATATCGCGAGTTTTTTTTACGGATTTGCAATTATAGACTTCGAATATCGGTTTAGTTGGTGCCCTCTCAATTATAGAATCGAAAATGCGTAAGCAAAAAGGCGAAAGCGTTTTTTACAGCAAAGCGTTTTTGCAGCATTTTCAATTTTAAATTTTTCTGTTAAAATTAAATATATTTTTGCACTTCATTGTTGAGACTTCCCGGAGAGAGGTTTTCTTATGATACAAAAAACTGTTTTAAAAAAATCCCTTTTTTTAATTTTTATCATCACTTTTGCCGGACTTTTTTCTGCCTGCAGCAATTTTTTGACAGGAAGTCTTTTTAAAGAGCAGCTTGAAGCAGATATAGCATATGCAAATGCTTCTTCTAATCAGATTCGAATCGAACTTGAAGATGGCTGCGGCAGTCTCCTTACCGAAAGTATTATAAATAAAAAAGTTTCAGATACGTTTTCTATCGAATTTAAAATTGCTCCAGATTATGAATTTGAAAAATGGGAAGCATATTCTAAAAGCCCGGAAGGCCTTTTAGAAGTTCTTTCATCTGATTATATAAATTTCAAATCTTTTAATAGCATAGCATCAGATGGACTTTATGCGGTAAATGTAGAATATAAAAAATATGCAGAAAATATTGTCATAAAACCGCTTTGCTATCTTATTCCAAAAATTACAGATTCTTTTCCATCTTTTGACAATGCAGGATATCCACAGGACTCATCCATTAAAATTTATTTTAATAAACCAATAAATATCTCTGATTTTATGGATACTGATGGTTTTCTTAAAAACATTACAATTACCAGTGGAAATGACAATCTGCTTTTAACAGATAATACATATTATAAAAATCCTTATCTTGAAGATGATGGAAAAACTCTTGTAATACCTTCTGTTCCTGGAAATTATCTTTTAAACGATGGAGTGCAGGATATAAATGTAACTATCAGCCTTGAAGATATTTATGATGCAAAAGATAATCTGCCTTTTAAGCAGAATAATTATTCTTTTATATTCCGTGTTAATGCTTCAAAAGATTCTAATTCACCAGTCTTTTCAAAATTTTATATAGCCCGTACAGAAGAAGATGCCCGAAATGGAAGTAATCTTATCAATATGGATGTGTTTTCTCATTATGCAACAAAAACAAATTATGATGGGGAACCTTCTCTTGTTGCAGAAAACATTCATAACCATAGAGTTAATAAATTATGGGTTTATCTTGAAGCAGAGGATTCAGAAAGTGGTGTAGAAAAACTGATTGTTGAAGAGGCTCTTGTCTATAATAAAAATGGTGTCAGCGAAAATGGAGAGACTTATACCAGCTCTTATAATAATACTTCTGCTAATCTTTCTTATGAAGACTGCTTTGAATATAACTTTCAAACACAGGGGGACGGAGTCATAAGATTAACCTTTAGTCTTTATGATTATTCCGGTAATGTTAAAAAAGAAACAATAGACGTTATTAAAGATACTCTTTGTCTGCAGTTTTTTAATATTATGATGATTAAACCTGATTATGGCTATTATTTAATTGATGAGAATGGAATGTCAACCTGTGATTTCAAATTAACTATTCTACCAAATTTGACAGGAGACAACTTTATAATTGATTTAGATGGCAATGAGTATCCTGATAATATTATCTTTAAGGATGAAACAGCAGAGCGTCCCATAAGAATTTCAAAAATAGAATATGGTCCTTCAAAAGAAAACCTTGAAAGTTTTAACCTTGATTCTTGTGATTGTAATGATGTTAAATATGGTTATAGTTTTGGTGGTGATGATGATTATTATTATAAACAGTATTTACCGCAAATAACTTTTAATCCTTTTAATGACTTATATATAGTCCTTACCACAGAAGATTACATAGGAAATACAAAAACATATGAAGCTTGTTTTCCTGCAGCCGCAAGTGTTATAAATTGGGAAGCAGGTTCTGTAAAAGTTGGCTCGGTTTATAAAACGGCCTGGATTTTTCAGACAGACACTTCAAAAAAATATAGCTTATTATATATTTTTGAAAACACAGAGGGTATAAAGTCTGAAATAAAGAGTGTCTGGGATAATTATACAGGCCCTTATTATACAGGCCCTGCATCTATCAGCACTCTTGATAGTGTTGATATAGATAATTTAGAAAGTGGAATTTACTATTTTTATGCTCTTCCTTCTGATAATACAGCTTCTTTGCTAAGTACTTTTGCACTTGGAAATCCTGTAGTTATTTATAAGGATGTGGAGGCCCCGGATATTGAGGCAACAGAACTTAGTCAGTCTTCTATTCCTGATTTTTCAGTTGTGGCGGATCCCCCTGTTTTAAATAGTGGACAAAGACATATTCGTGTTTTGCTCAACGAAAATACAGAACTGAATCCTAATCTTAAATATTTAGTGGAATATAAAAATACCACTAGCGGACTAACCCTTTTTTCAAAAGATTTCGAATTTGATATTAAGACTGATTATTCTTTTTATGATTTTAGACTGATGATTCAAAATGAAGCTGGTGAAAATGTTTTTTCAGACAGTGTAAGTTTGGATTTAACTTTTGATAATGTTTCCCCAATAGTTGGTTGGGTATATTACACTCTTTATGGAAATGCCTGGAGTATATTTTTCCCTTATTGCAATGATGGAAATGGTGTTGGTTTTGAAAAAAATGAAGATGAAGAACTGCTGGTAAAATATATTACTTCTGCAACTGCCTTAAATCTTTCAGAAATTGACTGGAAAAATGATGTAAGAGTAAAAGAAATTAATCAAGATTCGTTCTGGGGCTTTCATATTCCTTATGATGGCGGAAATTCAAAATATATTTATATTTATCTGCCGGATGAAAACGGAAACTTTTGTACTTTTGAAACACATGGTAAGGATTACATCGCTGTTACTCCTGTTATAAAATGCAGTAATAACACTACTTTTAATGTAAAAAATACTCCTGTAGATACTGCAAATACAACAGCATGGTATCTTACAGCCTGGTATTTAAATGGCGGAGAGTGGGAAATTACAGAACAAATTAAGGAAGATAGTTTTTATCATGACAAAAGCAAGTTATATGATACTTCTCATTCCTTTGGCCTAACTTTTACAGAGCTTGAAAAACAATCCTTTATAAAGATTAATTGCTGTAATTTTGCATATACACAAGGATCAAATTTTGAACTGGCTTTTTCTGATTATGCTCAATACTTTTATCCCCCTTATTATCTGGAGGAGGATTTCATCTGCGATTTAAAATCTTACCTGGAATGTGCTGATAACGAGCTTGCTGTTTTTGCAGATAAACCGTGTCTTGTTCAGACTCTTTATTGTTCAACAGATCTTGGGGACAGTAATAGTATAAAAGACTGGATAACCTATGCTTCGGAAGCCGGCCTTGTACAAAAGGACGGCAGTTTTACCTACAAGATTCCTGTAGATGAAATTCCGTCTGGAAAATATTATACAAATGTAATTCATTTTGCAGACGGAAGCAGAAAAATGACAGCTGTAAAACAAAAACTTCCTTAATTTTTTCCTGTGTCCCAGTCAACTTCCACGCTTCTTTCATCCTTGTTTGGAATACGCTGGTAAATTAAGCAGTCTGCCCGGTGAATGGAAATGCCCTTTGAGCGGGTAACATAACCCACAATCAGGTTTGGATAAACCGGTTTACAGCACTGGGCAAAGTTGTGGAGGACGTTTTTTTCGCCTTCAATTAAAACATCATAGCTTTTTGTGTTTTGAGGAAGCTGGGTAAACTGATCCTTCTTAAGATGCTGTTTTCTTACTTTTACTGGGGCCGGTGGCAGCTGTTCAACCTTTTCGTTTTCAAATTTCTGGCTGAAGCTCTTGTCATTTGTCATGAGCCAGGCGTGAATCTTCTGGTGAGCCTTTGAAGTTTTTACAAGGTTAAGCTGGCTTTCGGTAGGGTGGGCCTGAGGATTTGTAATAACTTCGATTATTTGAGTGTTTTCCAGGGGCTTTGAAAGAGGAATGATTTTTCCGTCAGCCTTGGCCGCAATAATCTTTTCTCCAATGGCAGAATGGATGGAATAAGCAAAATCTATTGCAGTTGCTCCGGCAGGCAGTTTTCTAACATCACCTTTTGGAGTAAAAACATAAATTTCATCGCCCAGAAGTTCATTTTTTAAGGTTGCAAAAGTTGCCTTGTCGGTAATTCCGGCTTCCTTAAACTGTTTGAGCTTGTTAAAAATATCAAGTTTATCTTCTTCAACTAAATCGTGATTTGTTCCTTTTTTATAAAGCCAGTGGGAAGCAATTCCGTGTTCAGCCATATTATGCATGTCATAAGTACGAATCTGAATTTCCAGAGGATGAGATTCACACATTACGGTTGTATGCAGAGACTGGTAGCCGTTTGATTTTGGCATGGCAATGTAATCTTTAAATCTTCCGTCTAAGGGTTTCCAGAGTCCGTGTACAATTCCTACCAGAATGTAACATTCGGCAGGGGTGTTGCACAAAATTCTAAGGGCCAGTAAATCGTAAAGTTCTCCGGCAGATTTATTGCGCTTCCTCATTTTCTGATAGATTGAATAATAGTGCTTTGCCCGGCTTGAAATTGTAACTTCAAGATTCATTCTCTGGCTTGACTTATAAATGCTGTTTACAGCCTTTTCCAGATAGGCAGAGCGTTCTTCCTGAGACTGGGCTATTATTTTTTCTATCTGCAGATAGGCTGCAGGATTTGTATGCTTAAGGCTTAAATCTTCAAACTCATTTTTTTCCTTCTGCATTCCAAGGCGGTCTGCAAGAGGAGCCCATACTTCAATTGCTGCTTCTGCCAGGGCATGCTGCTGCTCTTTTGAAAGGCTGCTGATGTTTCTAAGCCGGTCCAGACGGTCAGAAAGGGTAAGAAGGATGATTCTTGCATCATCGCACATGGCAAAAAGCATTTTACGGATTGCATCTGCCTGGTGCAGGGTTTTTGAATTCATAGGAAGGGCAATGATTTTATTTGTTGTAATCAGGATTTTTTCTACGTCTTCGCCAAAATCTTCCCTTATCTGATGAGGTGTGATATCAAATTTATGTATTGGATGTAAAAGTGCAGAAACCAGGGTGTGTACATCAAGCTTGTTCTGGGCAAGAATTGTTGCTACCCGTAAAGGATGAACGTAATAAGCTTCTCCACAGGGACGTTTTACATCTTTTGTCTTTTCAACAAGAAGCTTCCAGGCTTTTTCAATGGTCTTTTTATCTTCTTCGCTGTAGTTTGGTAAAAGATCAAAGAATTCTTTTAATAGAGATTCAGGTTCATTTTCTAAAGATTTGTACTTATATTCCATAGGCATAAAATAATATTTTTTTAAAATAACAATTTTATATCTGATTTTTTTCCTTTCTTTTAATATACTTATAAATATGAATTGATTCAAATACTTGATTATAAAAGAGGCAAAAAAATAATGAAGAAAACTCTTTCTTTTATGATTGTTACACTAAGTCTGATTACAACTTTTTTTGCAGAAGAAGAGTCTGTTAATTTTAGAAAACTTACGGTAGAAGATGCTGTTATGTTAGCAGCAGATAACAATATTTCTTTACAAAAGCAGCGCAATTCCCTTGAACTGCTTGAAAAACAGAATGCATATTCCTGGAACTCGGTAAGTCCCAGCATAAAAGCTTCCGGTTCATACACTCTTCCTTTTGAAGATACATCAGCCTGGTCTATGTCAGGAACCCTTTCTTTAGGCCTCAGCTTTACCCCATCTTTATTTACAACAATAAATGCCGCAAAATTAAATTACGAAAATGGAATAGAAAGTTATGAATCTGCAGTAAGAACAATTGAACTTTCGGTACGCAAGGCCTTTTATTCCATCCTCTACACAAAGGAATATCTGAATCTGCTTGAACGCAATATGGAAACTGCAAAGCAGCGCTACAGCTTAAATCTTGATAAGTATAACAGGGGACAACTTTCTGAACTCGATTTACTTTCTTCGCAATATTCATACGAAAGTCTTGTACCAACCTTTGAATCATCTTTAATTTCTTACGAAAACACAATTGCAAACTTTAAGCAGACCTTAGGTCTTGATCAGACAGTTGAACTTGAACTGGACGGAAATCTTGAAGACTATGATTTTATTGAAGATTTTACCATTGAAAAGGCAATTGAAGAGATTCCTTCGGTAAAAACAATTCAGGCCAGCATTGATCTGGCAAAAAATCAGCTGATGGCCAGCCGTTTTTCTGCCTGGGGTCCGGTTGTAAGTCTTTCTTATTCTTATGGAAAAGAAACTGATGCTTCGGGCAGCTGGGCTACAACTTACGGAAGCAATAAACTTGGAATCAGCGTTAGCATTCCTCTGGACGGCTATCTTCCATGGTCAAGCGGAGCCTTAAGCATAGAAAACCAGAAGACAAACTTAAAAAATCTTGAACTTGAACTTGAAAATGCAAAAACAAGTGCAGAACTCACAGTTCAGAATTCAAGCAAATCAATAATGCAGGCCCAGAATCAGCTGGAATCTTTAAAAAAGAATGTTGATCTGGCCCAGAAAACTTATGACATGACCCTTAATGCATATAATCACGGTTCGAAAGATTTGCTTACCCTGCAGAACTCTGCCGACTCCCTGCTGAGTGCAAAAATCAACCTTATGCAGCAAAAGTACACTTTAATAAGTGCAGTTTTAGATTTGGAAAATACTCTGGGAATTCCTTTTGGAAGTCTTGGTACAAAATAAAGAGGTAAAAAATAATGGAAAAAGATTTTGACAATACAGAAGAAAAAGAGAAATCAAAGAAAAAGACAATCACAGGAATTATAGTTTTTACTGTTATTCTTATTACTATTCTTGCAATTGCCGCAATTGGTATTGTAAAAAATAAAAAATCTTCCCAGGGCTTTAAAGGCGGCTTTGGAGCTGGTTTTGGTTCTGCAAGCGTTACCTCTGTAAGAACTCAGGTTGCAAAAAAATCTACCCTGACAGACTTTGTAAAAACCAACGGCGAAGTAGAAACCCAGACTTCCATTGAAGTTTTCCCTGCCATTGGCGGAACTGTTGTAGAAATGAATGTTTCCCTCGGTTCTCCTGTAAAAAAAGGTGATGTTATTGCCTATGTAGACCCTTCAGAAGCCGGTGCCTACTATGTAAAAAGCCCTGTAGTTGCCCCAATTGACGGAAGTATTATCAGTTCTCCTGTAAAAAAAGGTCAGAAGGTAAGCGTTAGTACCGTAATTACAAAAATTGGTGATATAGACAACCTTCAGATTAGTGCAAAAATACCAGAAAGATATGTTGCAGACTTACAGATTGGACAGACTGCAGAAATTACCCTTAAGGCTTATCCTGACACTGTATTCCTTGCCCGCATTACAAGAATTTCTCCTGTAGTAGATGCGACTACAAGAACCAAGGAAATCATCCTGAACTTTGATAAAAAAGATTCAAGAATCAATTCCGGAATGTTCGCCAGCGTAAAGCTTTATACAAATAAATATGAGGGAGAAGTTATTATTCCTCAGGATGCTCTTGTAAACAATAACGACCTTTACTATCTCTTTGTTGTAAATGAAGACGGTCAGACGGTTTCTAAACGCCAGGTAGAACTCGGTAAAAATATTGACGGTTACTATCAGATTTTATCGGGAGTTGAAGAAGGGGAAACTGTAGTTGTTGCCGGAACATTAACTCTGGCAGACGGCAGCCGTATTAAAGATATTTCTAAACAGGAAAATACTAAACAGGAATAGGACTGCTTATTTTAGGGGTATAGAATGAGTGTTGCAAGAAAAACAATGGATCATCCGGTCCTTATACTTATAGTTTTTACATTACTGGGCTTACTTGGAATTTTTACTTACAGTAAGATTGCCATAGCCCTTTTTCCGGAAACAGAAAATCCTGTAGTTATGATTATGACTACCTACTCAAATGCTGGTCCGGAATCTGTTGAATCAACTATTACAAAACCTATTGAAAGTGCCGTTGTAAGTGTAAACGGCTTAAAGACTATGACTTCTACTTCTTCGGAAGGAAGTTCTACCGTTCAGCTTACTTTTGATTATGGTGCCGATATGGAATCAATAATCAGTGATATCCGCGATAAGCTGGACAGGGTAAAAAGTTATCTTCCTGATGCTGCAAGTACACCTTCCATTATGCGCTTCAGTTCGGACTCAATGCCAATTATGCGTATTCTGGTAAGGGGTAACCGTTCTGTTGATGATATTAAACAGATTGCAGAAAATCAGATTATTGATATTCTGGAGCAGGCTGATGGCGTTGCCGAAGCCGATGTAAACGGTGGACGAACTGCCCGGGTAAATGTTGAACTTGACCAGAACCGCATGGCAGCCTACGGCTATACAATTCCAACGGTTGTTTCTGCCCTTGCAAAGCAGAATCTTGAGCTTGGAGGCGGTAAGGTTCTTGAAGGTCACAAAAACTACATTGTAAGAACAACAGGACAGTATTCAAGTGTAGACGAAATTAATGATACGGTTATTTCTACAATCAGCGGTTATGATGTCCGCCTTAAAGATATTGGAACAGCTTATTTAGGCTATGCAGATGCCTCTACTGAATCTTACATCAACGGCGAAAAGGGCGTTTATGTTTCGATTACAAAACAGTCTGGTTCAAACTCTGTAACTGTTGCAAATAATGTTTATAAAAAAATAGACCAGTTAAAGAATACCCTGCCATCTGATATTTCCCTGGAAATCATTTCTGATGATACAGATTCCATCAGGGAAACAATCAGCATTCTGGTAAAATCACTTCTTGAAGGTCTTGTACTTTCGGTTGTAATTCTCTGGGTATTCTTACAGAGCTTTAAATCTACAATCATCATTGGTATTTCCATTCCTCTTTCCATGATTATTACCCTCTTTGCAATGAGTATGTTTGGAATCACCCTTAATATGATGACCCTTACCGGTTTAATTCTTGGTCTTGGTATGGTTGTAGATGCCTCAATCGTTATGATTGATAATATTTATGCCTACAGGCAGCGAGGGGCCCGGCCAAAGGTTGCGGCAATTCTTGGAAGCCAGGAAATGTTTATGTCTGTACTTTCAGGAAACCTTACAACCATTTGTGTATTCGTTCCTTTCCTCTTCTTTATTAAAGAACTTGGTATGATGGGACAGATGTTCAAGGGAATCATCTTTACAATTGTAATTGCCCTTGTTTCTTCCCTGCTGGTCGCAATCTTCCTGGTTCCGGTTCTGGCAGGAAAATTCCTTCCACTTACAAACCGTGGCGAAAAACCTGTAAAAGATCCTGTCCTTAAGGCAATTTACGGCTTTTTCCAGAAGTGTATTGAAGGACTTACAAATGTTTATTCAAAACTTTTACGCATCTGTCTTAACAACAGGCTTATCACCCTGGTTGTAGCCTTCTGTGTATTTATTTTTGCCTGTGCCTTAATCAGAACCATGCAGATTAATATGATGCCAATGGGAAATGATGATTCGGTTACCCTGAATGTAGTGCTTCCTGTTGCAACTCCTCTGGATGAAACAAAAGAAGTAATGCTGGCCCTTGAAGCGTATGCAAAGGATGAATTAAAGGGCTATAAAAATATTACAACTTCTATTGGTAGGGGAGGAAGAACCACTTATACAAACAGAGGTTCCATTCAGATTACCCTGCCGGAAACTGCACAGCAGATAGACAGTGCCCAGGAAATGCAGAATAAACTCAGAGCTCACTTTTCGGAGTTTCCGGGCGTTACCTTTAATTTTGGCTGGGGTATGCGTGGTCAGATGTTCGGTGCAGATATTGATGTTGTAATCCGTTCAGATGATATGGACGCAGCCTTAACCGTTGCAGATAACGTTGCCAGTGCAATTGAAGCCGTAAACGACTGTGGCGAGCCTTCAATCAGTATGGACAAGGGACTTCCTCAGGTTGAACTTATTATTGACCGTGACAGGGCTTATCAGTTTGGTGTGGATGTTACAACTGTTGCAAAAGAAGTTAATTACGCCATTAATGGTACTACAGCCAGCGTTTACCGCAAGGGCGGAAAAGATTATAACGTGGTGGTTATGTATCAGAAAGAAGACCGCAAAACAATTGATGACCTGGACCAGATTTATGTAAGGGGTACAAACGGAATGGTTGCCGTTTCAAACTTTGCAAGTTTTGCCAAAGGTCTTGGACCTGTTTCCATCAGCCGCGAAAACCAGACCCGTATTATTCACGTAACTGCAAGTATCCTTACAAATACCAATGCAAATATTGTTGAAAATGCAATCAAAGAAGAAATAAGCAACAATTTCATTATTCCTGATTCTGTTACCATTACTTATGAAGGTTCATGGCAGGATACAATGGAACAGATGTGGCTTTATATAAAGATTCTTGCAATGGCAATTATTCTTGTATTTGGTGTAATGGCCGCTACCTACGAAAGTTTTAAGGCGCCTTTAATCAACCTTGCAACTATGCCTTTCTTAATCATTGGTGTAGTTTTCCTTTACAAGATTATTGGTCAGGCCCTTTCCATCGTTTCTATGGTCGGTATTATTATGCTGGTTGGAATTGTAGTTAATAACGGTATTATTCTGGTTGACTATACCAACCTTCTTATTGGCCGCGGAGTAGCTCTTAAAGAAGCCTGCTATGAATCGGGAAGAAGCCGTCTTCGTCCGGTATTAATGTCTACCCTTACTACAATTCTTGGTATGCTTCCTATGTGTTTTGCAACCGGTGGTCAGGCTATGATGGTACAGCCAATTGCCCTTGCCGTTGTAGGCGGTTTAATTTCAAGTACCTTTGTAACCCTTTTGGTAATTCCAGTTCTTTACAGTCTGGTAATGAAACCTAAAACAAAAAAATAAGGATGATGTTATGGCAGATAAAAGATATAAGGTAGAAATAATTTCTAATCAGTCTGTAGAAGATGATATTATTGAGCAACTGGAGCAGGAAATTCCGGGGCTTGAGTATACCGTCCTGCCCGAAGTTCAGGGCAGGGGAAAAAACACAAAAAAACTTGGAGATACTGTCTGGCCCGAAATGAACTTTGTATTATTCTGTTATACAGATTTAGAAAATGCCAGGAAAATAAAAAATGTAATCAGTGATATTAAGGCAAGGTTTCCAAAAGAAGGAATAACCCTCTTTTTTACAGAAGAAGTAGAGTTGTAAAAAGCATAAAAATTTATATACTAGATTTATGGCTTCCAATCTTCTTCTGGATAATAAAGAAATTTTACGCTATATGGGAATCAGTCTGCAAAAGGCAGATTCCCGGACTCTTTCTCTTATAGAAGAATGCAAAAAGGAAATAGAGAATTATCTGCAGCCCAGATATGCTCTTTTACGCTTCCCCCTTCAGATTAATCAGAATAACATAACAATTTCAGATTTAACTTTTTACAGTTCAGACCTGGCAAAAAATCTGTCTTCCTGCGAAGAGGTTTATATGTTTGCGGCCACAATCGGTCCCCAGGTTGATATGATGATAAAACGCTATCAGAAGCTGAATATGGCAAAATCGGTAGTTTTTAATGCCGTTGCCATAACCGCAATAGAAGCTTATTGCGACTTTATTAATGACCAGATAAAAAATCAGGCGGCCCTTGAAGGTAAAAAACTTAAGCCCCGTTACAGTCCCGGCTATGGGGATTGTCCTCTGGAAGTTCAAAAGCCCTTTTTAAAACTGTTGAATGCAGAAAGACTTTGCGGCATTGTTCTTTCGGAAGGTGATTTAATGATTCCGGAAAAATCTGTTACTGCTTTTGCAGGAATTTATAAATAGATAAGGATTTGCCTATGAATTTTTTAGACGAGCTTGGAAAACGTATCCTCTTCTTAGATGGTGGAATGGGAACTTTATTGCAGGAAAAAGGCCTTAAAGCCGGAGAATTACCGGAGCTCTTAAACCTCAATAATCCCCTTATGGTCAGAGAAATTCATAAGAAGTACCTCGAAGCCGGTTCAGACATCATTTATTCAAACACCTTTGGAGCCAACCGCCTTAAGTTTGATAATGTAGAAGAAATAATTGTTGCCGGAATACAAAATGCAAAAAAGGCTGTAGAAGAAAGCGGAAAAAATGCCTGGGTTGCCCTGGATATTGGCCCTACAGGAAAGCTGTTAAAACCTATGGGTAATCTGGATTTTGAAGAAGCAGTAGAAATTTTTGCAGAAGAAGTAAGGGCCGGCGTTAAAGGCGGAGCCGATTTAATTGCCATAGAAACTATGAGCGATATTTACGAAATGAAGGCCGCTGTCCTTGCTGCAAGGGAGAATTCAAATCTTCCTGTCATTGCAACCGCAGCCTTTGGCGAAAACGAAAAAATGCTCACCGGGGCAAATCCTCAGATAATGGTTTCTGTAATGGAAGGCCTTAGAGTCGATGCACTTGGAATGAATTGCGGCCTTGGCCCTTACCAGATGGAAAATATGGTAAAAATTCTGCAGGAGGTTTCTTCAACTCCAATAGCCCTTAAGCCAAATGCCGGCCTTCCAAAAACCGTAGGCGGCCAGACAGTATACGATATTGGACCAAAAGAATTTGCCAGAAAAATGCTGGAATTTGTAGAAAATGGAGTCTGGATTGTCGGCGGCTGCTGTGGAACAACTCCTGTTCATATCCGCGAATTAAAAGCCCTGTGCAAAGACATAAAACCAAAGGAAATTACTCCAAAGGATATCTGTTCTGTAACTTCCTATTCTAATTACGTAACGCTGGGAGATAAACCTGTAATAATCGGCGAGCGAATAAATCCTACAGGAAAATCAAAGTTTAAGCAGGCCCTCCGCGACAATAATATGGCCTATATTCTTGATGAAGCTGTAAAGCAGTCAGATTCAGGCTCTCATATTCTTGATGTAAATGTAGGACTTCCGGAAATTGACGAAGTTCAGATGATGAAAAATACTGTAAGCGAACTTCAGGCAATTCTTCCTCTTCCCCTGCAAATTGATACAACAGATCCTGTAGCAATGGAAACTGCCTTAAGAATCTACAATGGAAAAGCAATGATAAACTCCGTAAACGGAAAAAAAGAAGTTATGGAGCAGATTTTCCCTCTGGTAAAAAAATACGGTGGTGTAGTTGTGGGACTTTGTCTTGATGAAGACGGAATTCCGCCAACTGTGGAAGGAAGGTTAAAGATTGCTCAGAAAATCTATGATACAGCAGCAACTTACGGCATAAGCAAAAAGGATATTGTTATAGATGCCCTTACAATGACAATGAGTACAGACAATAATTCAGCTAACATTACTCTGGGCGTTGTAAAAGAAATAAAGAAGAGGGGCGGAAGAACAGTTCTTGGGGTTTCGAATATCTCCTTCGGACTTCCTCAGCGGGAACTGGTAACCTCGGCCTTTTTTACCCTTGCAATGCAGTCTGGCCTTAGTGCAGGAATTATAAATCCAAATTCCGTAAACATGAAAACCAGTTACGATACCTACTGCCTTCTTGCAGGTTATGACAAGGAATGTGCTGATTACTGTTCTAAATATTCAGTTACCCAGATTGTTTCTTCTGTTCAGACAGCTTCTCCTTCTGCCGATGGAAAGCCCGGTACAGACGGGGAACTCAGCCTGCAGGACTGCATCATAAAAGGCTTAAAAGACAAGGCTTACAAGGCAACGCTAAAGGCTCTTGAAAGTAAGGATTCTCTTGCTATTATTAATGAAGATCTGGTTCCGGCCTTAAACGAAGTAGGCAAGGGCTTTGAAAAAGGAACTATCTTCCTGCCACAGCTGCTTATGAGTGCAGATGCCGCCGCCAATGGTTTTGCCGCAATAAAAGAAGATATCCAGAAAAAAGGGCTCAGCCCTCAGAAAAAGGGAACAATTGTAATTGCAACCGTTAAAGGTGATATTCACGATATTGGAAAGAATATCCTTAAAGTTCTCCTGGAAAACTACAGTTATAATGTAATAGATTTAGGAAAGGATGTTCCTGTAGATGTAGTTGTGAATAAGGTTGTAGAAGAGCACGTTCCCCTTGTTGGTTTAAGCGCCCTTATGACCACGACTGTTGTCAGCATGGAAGAAACTATAAGGGAACTTAGAAAAAAGGCGCCCTGGTGCAAAGTTATGGTAGGGGGGGCAGTTCTTACCCAGGAATATGCAGATATGATTGGGGCAGATTTTTATGGAAAAGACGCCATGCAGAGTGTTTATTATGCAGAAGAAGTCTTTAATCAGGGAAAAAATGCGTAATTCTTCTTATTGATTAATTATTTGTAATTATACAAACTGAAAGTGTATTAAAGAGGGTACTATGAATGATACTTTAAAACAAATTGGAAAAACAGGCATTGTTCCTGTTGTTGTTCTTAATAAAACTTCAGATGCAGAACCTCTGGCAGAAGCCCTTATAAAAGGTGGTCTTCCATGTGCAGAAGTTACTTTCCGCACTGATGCTGCAGAAGATTCGATCCGTGCAATTGCAAAAAAGTTTCCGCAGATGTTTGTGGGAGCCGGAACCGTTCTTTCTATTGAACAGGTTGACCGTGCAATTGGTGCAGGTGCAAAATTTATTGTTTCGCCTGGTTTGAATCCAAAGGTGGTTGAATACTGTATAAAAAAAGGATATCCGGTAACTCCTGGAATTATGACACCAACAGAGCTTGAAGTTGCTTTAGGCTTTGGCCTTGACCTTGTAAAATTCTTTCCTGCAGAAAATGCCGGCGGCTTAAAAATGATTAAGGCTATGAGCGCTCCTTACACAATGATGAAGTTCATGCCAACCGGTGGAATCAATGCTACAAACGTTCGTGACTATCTTGCCTGCGACAAAATTCTTGCCTGCGGCGGAAGCTGGATGGTAAAAGGTGATTTGATTAATTCAGGCGCTTTTGATGAGATTGAACGTCTCACCAAAGAGGCTGCAGGAATTGTAAAAGAAATTCGAGGATAGAAAGCAGGTTCTTAGGGTGCAACCCTAAGCGGTGCTGGTAAAGGAGGTAAAGCTAAAAAATTGCTGCATCGCAATTTTTTTTTACGCTTTGCTATAGAACACCGCGGGCTCTGACCGGCCCGCTTACACAGGAGTTAAGTTAAAATGAAAGTAGTAACATTTGGTGAAATTATGCTTAGACTGGAACCGGAAGGATATTTCCGTTTTGTCCAGGTTGATAAAATGACATCTACATTTGGTGGCGGCGAGGCTAACGTTGCAGTTTCCCTTGCAAACTATGGTCTGGAGGCTTATTACGTAACAAAGCTTCCAAAACATGAAATTGGACAGGCTGCAATCAACAGTCTGCGCCGTTACGGTGTAAATACAGATTATATTGTTCGCGGCGGAGACCGTGTAGGTATTTATTATAACGAAAGGGGAGCCAGCCAGCGCGGTTCAAAATGTATTTATGACCGTGCCCATTCTTCAATTGCAGAAGCAAAGCCGGAAGATTTTAACTGGACAGAAATTTTCAAGGATTGTAAATGGTTCCACCTTACAGGTATTACTCCGGCTCTTGGCGGAAATATGGTTCAGATTTGTATTGATGCCTGTAAAGCTGCAAAAGCTGCCGGCGCAACAGTAAGCTGTGACTTAAACTACCGCGGAAAACTCTGGACAAGAGAGCAGGCCCGCGAAGCTATGACAGAAATCTGTAAATATGTTGATGTTTGTATTTCTAACGAAGAAGATGCAAAGGATGTTTTTGGAATCGAAGCTGAAAATACAGATATTACCGGCGGAAAACTTAATAAAGAAGGCTATAAATCTGTTGCAAAACAGCTTGCAGATAAGTTCGGTTTCAAAAAAGTTGCCATAACTCTGCGCACTTCTATTAACGCAAACAGAAATAACTGGGCAGCCCTTCTTTACGATGGAAAAGATTTCTGCTTCTCTAAGGAATACGAAATGTATATCGTAGACCGTGTAGGTGGCGGCGACAGCTTCGGCGGTGGCCTTATTTATGCCCTCCTCAAGGGAAAATCAACTCAGGAGGCAGTAGAATTTGCTGTTGCAGCTTCATGTCTCAAACATACAATCGAAGGCGATTACAATATGGTAAGCGTTGACGAAGTAGAAAAGCTTGCTGCAGGAAACGGAAGCGGCCGTATTCAGAGATAATTCAGAGTTAAAAAAAAGCAGGTCCCCAAAAAACTAAAAAAAAGGGACCTGCAAAAAAATTAGGAGGCTGTTTAATTAACGCTTTGTACCTGCATATGCAACTGATATAGAAGGTGCCAGCTGTGTGTCAAAGTAGGCGGTTACCTGCTCTGAAAACATCTGATCAAGCGTTTTCTGGTATGCAATTATGTTTCCCACATAATTCAAAGTTGTCTGTGGCGTAGAGTTTGAACGAACTCTGTTGGTACCTGCGTTGTACATTGCCAGTGCAGAAACTTCATTTCCTGCAGTATTCAGACAAAACTTAAGGTGCGACATACCATATTTGGCACTTGTAAAAGGGTCATAAAAATCTGTTTCAGTAAGATTTGGAAAAGAATTACTGTTTAACTGAAACAGGCCCCTGTCTATGGTGCCATTCTTATTCTTATTAGAAGCATTAACCTTGTAATTACTTTCTGTATGGGCTAAAGAAAAAGCCAGAGACAGAGGAATATTATTTTTTTCTGCCTCAGAAAGAATTGCCTGGGTAACGTTCTTGTTTCCGGTAATCTGATAGTAGAACCATTCTACAGCTGCTCTTGAAAGTGGCTGGCGGTAAAGAATTAATCCGTCGTCAGTTTTGTTATTCAAGGTTCTTTCTGTAAAATAATCCTGAAACTCTACACTAAGGTCATCTTCTTCGCTGTTTAAGTCCACATACAAAACAGGAGTTTCTTCTACAGTCTGTCCAACTACAGGATCAGAAGGCACAAGAAAATAAACAAGAAGAGAAACTGTAATTAAAGCAAAACTCATGACACAAGTAACCAAACATGTAGACGTCAAATTATTTGTTTCACTAATTTTAGACATTAATATTTTCCTTTCGTATAAAAGTTACCAAGATAATGGCACAAATGAAAAAAAAATACAAGAGAAAATTTAAGAAAAAATTGAAAAAAAACAGTATTTTATTGCAAATAGTGCGTTTTATCGCAAATATTACGTTTTAGTAAATTACAATCGCAGAATCTTGCAGTTTTTCTTTTAAGTTAAGATTATTAACATCCTCTTCTTTTGCAAAATATACATATTGAGAGTGTTTGATATTAACTGTGTCTATAAAGGTTCTGGCTGCAGAACCAGGCTCTAATCCGCCTTTTAAAAGTTCTGCCGGCAGGGCATAGCCAGTTACACTTACGCAGTCCTTTATTCTTCTTGCACAGTGGTTATAGGCATTTATAAAAAGTTCAATATCTTCAGGAGAAGAAAGGCTCTTATCCACCTGGGGAACTAAAAGGGCAAATTCATTTGCATCATCCAGCTTTTTCAGATCTTCCCTTAGCTGTGCAAGATATTCTTCGTTATAGCTTTCGGCTTCAAGTTCTATCTGAGACCATTTGATTTCGAAGATTTTTAATTTTTCTATAGGGTAGGGACTATTGTCCGAGATTTTAATCAGTTTGTTATCAGTTACTGTGAATAATGCTTCTAATTTCATTTTTGTTTTCCACTTAATTTTTTATAAAAAAAAACGGTAGACTTGAGCCTACCGTTTGTAAATACATCAGATAATGTAATCTATTCTGTTAAGATTTTAATAACTTCAGCTTTGTCTTGTGTGTCTAAGATTTCCTGACGTTTTTCAGGACTCTTAAATAATAAACTTACTTCTGCAAGGAACTGTAAGTGTGGACCAGTTTTATTGATTGGAGATAATGTCATAATGAAAATACGGCATGGTTCCTGATCCAGAGAATCAAAATCAACAGGATTGTCTGAAATACCAATACAAGCTACTAAATCTGTAACTGTATCAGTTTTTCCGTGAGGAATTGCAATTCCGTGTTTCATACCTGTAGACATTTTGCGTTCACGGTCTAATACACATTCACGGGCAGCTTCTTTATCAGAAACTTTGCCTGCCTTATATAATACATCGAGCATCTCGTCAACGATTTCTTCTTTAGTAGTTCCCTTTAAGTGAAGGTTTACTGTGTCTGTTGTTAATACTGTTCTTAAGTCCATATATTTATATTATTTCCACTTTATAAAGTTGTCAAGGTGCAAAGGTCCAAAAATAAGGAAAAAAAATCTTCAAAAGAGGGCCTGAAGCAGCCGCTTTGATACAGCCGCTTTATTGAGAATATCAGCGGAAATCTGTATAATAATATTAGAGGAAATTTTTATATATGGCAGATTCAAAAGCAGAATTTAAAGAAATTATAGCAAAAGCTCTCGGAGAGTTTTGTAAAGAAAAATCAATAGAGGCAGATACAGTATCAGCAGATTCAATTGTTGTTCAGAATGCACCAAATCCAGAAATGGGAGATTTAGGTTCTCCAATGTTCGTTTTTGCAAAGGCTTTCAGACTGGCTCCTGTACAGATTGCCCAGGAAGTTGCAAAAATTGCAGCCTCTTATCAGACCTCTCTTGGAGAAATCCTTGCCGTTGGTCCTTATGTAAATATTAAACTTGATAAAGCAGGCGCTGCCTATCCAATTCTTGAGGCAGTTAAAGCCCAGGGCGACACTTACGGTTCAATTAACAGCGACGGAAAAAAGCCTCTGGAAGGCCGTCGTGTAATGATAGAATTTTCTTCTCCTAATACAAATAAACCTCTGCATCTGGGACATGTCCGCAACGATGCACTTGGAGAATCGGTTAGCCGTATTCTTAAGGCTGCGGGGGCTGAAGTTTTCAAGGTTGACCTTATTAATAACCGCGGTGTTCATATCTGTAAGTCTATGCTGGCTTATAAGCTCTTCCATGAGGCAAAGGGCGACACGCCGGAAAGCCTTGGAATGAAAGGTGACCATTTTGTTGGTCAGTGTTATGTTGAGTTTGATAAATATCTTAAAGGCGAAAAAGACAAGCCGGAAACTGCTCATCCTGAAGCTAATCAGATGGCAGAAGATATGCTTATTAAGTGGGAAGCCGGAGATCCTGAAGTTCATGCCCTCTGGGAAAAAATGAACGGCTGGACTTTTGACGGTGTAAAGGAAACTTACGCCCGTACCGGCATCAGCTTTGACAAATACTATTTTGAAAGCGAAACTTACCTTAAAGGTAAAGGTGAAATCTTAAAGGGACTTGAAAAAGGAGTTTTCTTTAAGGCTGAGGACGGTTCTGTCCGCATAGATGTTACAGATGTTGTTGGTAAGGGTAAGGACGAAGATAATCACGAAAAAGTTCTTCTTCGTAAGGATGGAACTTCAGTTTATATTACCCAGGATATTGGAACTGCAATTAGCCGCCACAATGACTGGGCTTTTAATCAGCTGGTATATGTTGTTGCAAGTGAACAGAACTATCACTTTAAGATTCTTTTCCACATTCTTAAAAAACTTGGCTTTGAATGGGCAGACAAATTATTCCACCTGAGCTATGGTCTTGTAAATCTTCCAAGCGGACGTATGAAGAGCCGCGAAGGAACTGTAGTTGATGCAGATGATTTGGTAGATTCACTTCACGCAGATGCTCTTGCCGCAATTAAAGAACGCGGCCGCGACGGCGAAGTTGGAGATGCTGATGAGGTTGCAGAAAAAGTTGCCCTTGGTGCCCTTCATTATTATATGCTGCAGGCAAGTCCTGCCAAGGATATGCTTTTTAATCCTGCAGAATCCCTCAGTTTTAATGGAAATACAGGTCCATATCTTCAGTATATGGGTGCCCGAATCAATTCAATTCTTGCAAAGGCAAAGGAAAACGGAATTCAGTCAGATAATTCAGAAGAAAGCGTTTCTCTTTTGAAGTCCGGCGATGAATGGGAATTAATCAAACTGCTTGGTACTTATCCTGCTGTTGTAGAAAAGGCTGCAGAGAATCTGGATCCTAGTGGAGTTGCTTCTTACGTTTATGATACAGCAAAGGCTTTCAGTAAATTCTATCAGACTTGTCCTATTGTTTCTCTGGCAGAGGAAAATAAAAAACTTGCAGGCGCCCGTTTATACCTTGCAGAATGTACGCTGCAGGTAATAAAGAATGCCATGAATCTTCTTCTGGTTCCTTACCTTGAGAAGATGTAAAAGCGGTCATTTTTATGCAGAATAAAAAAAAGTCACAGAGATTAAAGCATTTTAAGAGAAGTTTACTCTATATTCTAAAAAATCCATTGACCTATTTATGGATTCTGCTCTTTGCCATCATCGTTTTAACTACCCTTGCAGTTTATAAAACAGAAACCCAGACAGAAAGTGGAATTGAAACACCCTTCGATTCTGTCTGGTTTACTCTGGTTACCGTTTTTGCCGGCTACTATGACTATTGTGTAAAGTCTCTGGGTGGAAGATCTGCCGCCCTTGTTCAGCTGCTCATTGGCATGGCAATTTTAAGTGTTATTACCGGTAAGGTTGCATCTGTCTTTATGAATATGCAGATGAAAAAAGATAAAGGATTAAAAAGGTTAAAGAAAATGAAAGGTCATTTTTTATTGTGCGGATGGCGTCCCGGCTTTGAAAAAATTCTGGACAGTGTTCTTAATTCAAATCCCGATATTACTCCGGATATGATTGTTCTGGTAAATGAAGCTCCGGACCATATTGAACAGATTCGCTCAATAGGAAGATTTAAGGAAATCAATTATATTTCCGGAGATTTTTCTGATGAGGCTGTATTAAATAAAGCTCACATTAAGGATGCCGTAAGGGCTCTTGTAATTTCTGACCGTTCAAAAAGTTATTCTGACCTGGAGATTGACTCAAGAACCGTTTTGTCTGTTTTGACAATGGAAGGCATTAATCCGGGCCTTTATATTGCAGCAGAATTAATTGATTCTAAATTTCAAAAGCATCTGGAAATGGCTCACTGCGACGAAATAATCCTTACCCAGGAATACGAACACAGCCTTCTTGCAACTGCATCTTCCGGCATGGGTTACAGTAATGTAATTCGTGCTTTAATTGGAGATGATGCAGAAACCGGAATCTTAATTGAAGCAATCCCTTCGGCCTACAGGGGAAAGACCTGCCGTGAATATAAGGATTCATTGAATGAAAAGTCCGGAATCTTAATCGGCTTTCTGCTTAATACAGGAAACTTTCATGAACGTAGAAAGGATGCCCTTCGCGAGGCTCAGAAAAATCCTGACATTAAAAAGGTTGTAGATAATCTTAAAAAAGTAAAAACCTTAAAAAGTAATGAAGTGCTTCTTACTCCAAAAGATGATTTTGTAATTCAGGCGAATACAAAGGCTATTTTCGTAAGGGGGTAAAGAAATATGATGGATACATTTGAGAACGTATTACCTAAACTTTTACAGATAGAATTGTTTTCTGATTTTAAGGCAGATAATGAAAACGACTGCAGAATTTTAAGAAAAGTTTACGAAAATATGGTCTTAAAAAACTATAAGGCCGGAGAAGTCATTATAAAAGAAGGGGATACAGGAGATTTATTCTATATCCTTTATAAAGGTTCTGTTCAGGTTGTTCGTAATACTCCTGCAGGAGACACAATTGCCCTTGCAAACCTTACTTCCGACATGAATGTTTTCTTTGGCGAAACTGCCTTAATCAGTAAAGATACCCGCTCGGCTACGGTAACAGCCCTTTGCGACTGCACAACTATTGCCCTTTCTTCCAAAAAGTTTATAAGCATTTGTGACGAAGAGCCTTTGCTGGGCTACAGGGTAATTCTGCATCTGGCACAAAAAATGTCTCAGACAATAAGAAGTTCAAACCGCGATAAAGCAGCCTTGTATCAGGCCCTGTTTGATGAAATAGAAAATGGAGAATAATAAAATATGGATTGGTTAAAATATGTAATTTTAGCGCTTGCAGTTTTAATGTACCTGCTTGTAATTATCTTTCAGGATAAAAAAGTTATTTTTACAAGCATTGCAGGCCTTGCTGTAATTATTCTTGGAATGATTTTTCCGGGGCAGATTTTTAAGGCTTCAGAAAGTCATTTTTATGCTTTAAGTCATTCTCTTTTTGAAATTATAAACTGGAATGTAATTCTAATTTACCTTGGCAGCATGACAATTGCCGCTCTCTTTTTGTACTCAAATGTGCCGGCAAGAATTGCAGATTCCATAATAAATAAGAGCCGTAATACAGGAATTGCAATTGTATTGATTCTTGCAATGACAGGTATTATCTCTATCTTTGTAGAAAATGTTGCAACTGTTCTTGTAATGGCTCCAATTGCCTTAGCCCTGTGCAAGACTTTAAAAATCAACCCTACAAACTTTATGATTGGCCTTGCAGTTATGTCTAACCTGGAAGGAACTGCCACCCTGGTTGGCGACCCTCCAAGCATGATTTTTGCTTCTTATGCAAATTATAACTTCAACGACTTCTTTATTCATAACAGAACCCTCTCAATCTTCTTTATAATTCAAGCTGGCTTACTGGTAGGCTGTATTTACTTTTACTGCTTTTTTGCCCGCCTTGGAAAAGATAAGATTGAAGTTGAAAAGACCCCTGTAATTTCCTGGGTTCCATTTGCAATTCTTCTGCTTATGATTTTTGGACTTGCAGGCATCTCCTTTATAAAAACTGATTTTGCCTATTTGAGCGGACTTTATGTTCTGTCTTTAGGAATCATCTGCGTTTTATGGTATATCTTTAATCAGAAGAAAAACGGTAGGGAAGTCTGGGAATTAATAAAGGGACTGGACTGGGAAACAATCTTCTTCCTGCTTGGAATTTTCGTTGTTGTAGGTGCAATCAGCGAAGTTGGCCTTTTAGATGATTTTGCCCTTTTCCTTGCAAAGACTTGCGGCGGAAGCAAGTTGTTAGGTTTTATCATCATCCTTCTTGTTTCTGTATTTATAAGCGGCTTTGTTGATAACGTACCTTATATTATTGCCATGCTTCCTGTTGCGGGCAGTATGGCTGTAGCAATGAATATAGATAAAGAATTATTTATGTTTGCCCTCTTAATTGGAAGCTGTCTTGGTGGAAACCTTACACCTTTTGGTGCTTCTGCAAATGTAGTTTCCATGGGAATTGTAAAAAAAGAGGGCTACAAGATGAACTTTGCAACCTGGCTTAAGGTTGCGGTTCCATTTACCCTTCTTACAACAGGAACTGCAGCTCTGGTTCTCTGGGGCTTGTGGGCATAATTTTACAGGAGATTTATGAAAGGTCTGATTATTGCTGGAACTAACAATTTATTTACCATTGAGTGTGAAGATTCTGTTACCAGAAATTGTACAATAAAGGGCAAAGTTTTAAAATCTGACAAGCAGTTTTATAATCCTCTTGCACCGGGCGATATTGTAGAGATTGAAGAAGATCCTATCAACGAAAAAAAAGGTCAGATACTTTCTCTTGAAAAAAGAAAAAATACCTTTTTAAGGTGGAACGTAAAGGGCCGCTGTCCTCAGCTTCTGGCAAGTAATCTGGATTATTTGATTCTGGTTACCACTCCGGATGAGCCGCCTTTCCGTCCCCGCTTTACAGACCGGGCTCTGGCTCAGGCTGAACACCAGGGTATTACTCCTGTAATTGTCTGCAATAAATGGGATCTTGCAGAAAATATGCAGACTGACGGCCGCGAAGAAGAGTTTGCAAAAATTGATGAAAGATTAAATATCTGGGAAGATTTAGGCTACAAGGTTTTAAGAATCTCTGCAAAAACCGGGGAAGGAATGCGGGAGTTTGCAGAACTGCTCGAAGACAGACTCTGCGCCTTTGTAGGGCAGTCTGGAGTTGGAAAGTCCAGCTTAATAAACGTTATGGATAATTCCTGTGTTTTAAAAACCGGAAGCCTTTCTCAAAAATATGGAAGAGGCTGTCATACAACTACAAAGGGAACTTTAATTCACCTTACCCTGAACGAAACCCTTACCGAGGGAGTTGTTGGCAGAACTGCAAATATAATAGACACTCCGGGAATCCGCCGCTTTGTTTTAGATGATATAGAGGCCGGAGATCTTGCCCTGTATTTTAGGGAATTTGAACCTTTTGTAGGAAAATGCAAATTCGGCTTAAACTGCAGGCATGAGTCCGAACCGGAATGTGCAATCCGCAATGCCGTAAGCGAAGGAAAAATCACACAGGAACGCTACGACAGTTACATGAGGATTGCTGATGAAATCAGGACCGGAAGCTGGTCAGATTAAATATGAATAAACAGGCATTGGAAGAAATAGATTATTTTAGAATCAGAGATAGTATTGCGTCTTTTTGTATTTCTCAGGAAGGAAAAGAGATTTTATTAGAAAGAGAACCTCTGACAGACTTTAAAAAGATTGAAAATTTAAAGAATCTAAGCAGGGAATGGACTTCCTATATTTCGGCTGCTTCTACAGCACCTCTTTCAAGCTGGGAAGAGATTCATCCTCTTTATGCGGTTATCCGTACAAATGGAGCATCTTTATCTCTGGAACAGGTTTATGCCCTGGGACAGTTTACCCTGAGCGTAAAAAAAGTTTTATCACAGATTCAAAATTATAAGGATAAACTTGATTTTAAATATCTGACTGAAGAAGCTGCCAAAATCCCGGATTTTCAGGAGACAGAAAAGAAGATTTTCTCAATCATCTCTACAGACGGTCAGTTAAGGGATCTTCCGGAAATTGCCGCCATAAGAAAAGAAATTGCAGGACTGAATCAGAAAATAAAAAACATCATGCAGTCCTTTACTTCAAATCAAAAGCTTGCTTCGGCGCTGGAATCTTCCGTGCCGGTTTTAAGAAACGGAAGGCAGGTTCTTGCCGTAAAATCTAATCAGGCAAACCGGATTCCGGGAATTATTCACGAGGTAAGCCAGTCTGCACAGACAGTATATATCGAACCTGAAGAAGCTGTCCGCTGCAGTAATGATTTAATTCAAAAGCAGCATGAGCTTGCACAGGTTATAAAGCAGATTCTTACAAAATTAACCCAGAGCCTGCAGCCTTCCCTGCCGCTTTTTAAGGCCGCTTTACCGGTCATGGAACTTTTTGACACAACTTATGCCGCCGCTCAGTGGGGGCTTTCTGTAAATGCAGTTTATGCCCTTGCCTGTAAAAACGAGCCTCCTCTTTTACTGCAGGCCCGTCATCCTTTACTTGGCGAAAAGGCCGTTCCAATTGATATCCGCTTTTTAGACAATAAAAATGTTTTGATAATTACCGGTCCAAACACCGGCGGTAAAACCGTCACATTAAAAACCTTTGCCCTTTTTGCAATGCTTAATCAGTCAGGTTTTCCTATTCCTGCCGCAGAAGGCAGCCGGCTTCCGGTTTTCAGTAACATTTATACCGATATTGGCGATAATCAGTCTCTGGACCAGAGCCTTTCTACCTTTAGTGCCCACATGAAGAATATTGCAGAGGCAGTAAAAAATGCCAGAAGCGATACTTTAATTCTTCTTGATGAGCTTGGAAGCGGAACAGATCCTCAGGAAGGTACAGCAATTTCTATGGCAGTTTTAGATAAACTTATAGAAAAAAAATCCTTTGTTCTTGTAACAACCCATCAGGGCATTTTAAAGAATTACGGTTATACAAATCCTTCCTGTATTAATGCTTCGGTAGAATTTGATGCCGGAACATTAAGTCCTTCCTATCATCTTCTTATGGGCGTTCCAGGAGAAAGCCATGCCCTTGATATTGCCCAGAAAAACGGACTTCCCCTGGACATTGTAAAAAGCGCAAGAAATTATATTGCAACAGAACAGGCCGATGTTTCTGCCTTAATAAGGGGCTTAAACCGAAAGCATCTTGAATTAAATAAACTGCAGAAAGAGGCCGAAAGCTTAAAATCTGTAAATGATGAAAAAACTTTAAGACTGAAAGAAAAGGAGCTGCAGCTTCGTAAAAAAGAACAGGAAATTAAAGAAGGCAAGCAGCAGGAACTTAATGATTTCTTAATTCACAGCAGAAGAACCCTGGAAAATCTTGTAAGAACCCTTAAGGAGGGCGAAGTTACAAGAGAAAAGACTCTTTCTGTAAAGCATTTTATTTCTGAACTTGAAGGCGATACTCAAAGACTTGAAAAGAAGATTGAAGAGCAGAATGAAAAACTTGCCAAAGCCCAGGAAGAATTTGAAAAAGAGATTTTAAAGGGAAAGCATCCTGCAAGCAATAAAAAAACAAAAAAGAAGATGAGTAATGCCCGAGCACTGGAAACTGCTACTCCTGTAATTCCCCAGCTGCTTGCAAATAATAAGCCTGCAAAAAAAGAGGAAGCTGCGGTTTTGTGCATAGGTGCAACAGTCTGTCATAAAACTACCTTAATGCAGGGAAGTGTAATTGCAGAAAATAAAAAGAAGGGCTGGCAGGTTCAGTTTGGAAGCGTAAAAATGTTTTGTAAGGAAAAGGATTTAAAAGTCCTTTCTTCTGAAAAAACTCAATACTCTCCTGATATCAGTATTGAATTAAATTCTTCTGGTGATGGTATAACCTACAAGGATGAAGCGCCTGCCTTTGAATTAAGACTTTTAGGCTACCGGGTTGAGGAAGCAATAAAGGCCCTGGACCGTCAGATAAACCTTTGTATCCTGTACAATTTTCATTCCTTCAGTGTAATTCATGGTAAGGGTGACGGGGTTTTGCAGCAGGCGGTTACAGATTATCTTTCTCATTGCAATCTGGTAAAGGATTTTTCTTTTGCTGCCGCAGATGACGGTGGAACCGGAAAAACCTATGTTCAGCTTTAGCCGGGGAGGGTGCTATGGACTGGTTTGAAAATGAAGCTTTCTGGATTAATTACGCTCCAGTAATGTTTGATGAAGCACGTTGGGCCGAAGCTCCGGCTGTTGCAGATTTTGTAAGGAAGATTGGCGGATTAAAAGATGGGGATTCTGTTCTTGATGCAGGATGTGGTCTTGGCCGCATTTCAATTGAACTTGCCCTTTTGAATCTGAAGGTAACCGGCGTTGATATTATTCAGTCAGAGCTGGATGCCGCAAAGGAGTCTGCCTTAGATGAAAATCTTTCAATAGATTTTATTAAGGAGGATTTAAGGCGCTTTAAGTCCAGGAAGAAATTTGACTGTGCCGTAAATCTATATACTTCCTTTGGTTACTGTAAGACTGTCGAAGAAGATATTAAGATTCTTAAAAATATTTATAAAAGCCTTAAAAATGGCGGAACTTTTATTCTGGAATCTACCAGCCGCGAAATTGCAATTCTGTATTTTACAAAGGGCGAAGAGTTCAGAAAGGGCCCCTGGAATGTAAAAACAGATTTTAGTGTAACGGGGGCCTGGGAAGGGCTTCGCTCTCACTGGACTTTAACGGGGGATGACGGTCGGAAGGTGGATCATGAGTTTGTTCAGCGCCTTTATTCTGCCGCCCAGCTAAGAGATATTTTGATTGATGAATGTGGTTTTGCTTCTGCTGAGGTTTATGGAGATTTTGATTATTCGCCATATGACGAAAAAGCAAGAACAATGGTAATAGTGGCTAAGAAGTAGAAAATCTACAAAAAAAGCTTCCGCTGGAGCAAGGTTTATGACCAGCTGAGATACTGACGTATCAACGCTGGTCAAAACCTGCTCTCAGCTCACGCTTTTTTTATTCGTATTTTCCAAAAAGCGCGAGCAGGGTTCGGCTTTTGCGGAGCGTTGAAGAGTATAAGGCCAGTTCTTTCTGTAAAGAAAACGCAGCGAAGCTGGCTCTTCTCGGCGGAGCATAAAGCCGGTTCCTGCGGGAGCTTTTCCAAGAACAAGTTTCCAAAAAAGCGCGGAAGCTTTTTTATTTTTCCAGCGGAAGCTTTTTGATTGAAGTTAAAAAAAACTCCCGCTGGAGTTTTTTTTTGTTCCAGCGGAAGCTTTTTTTATTTTTCCAGCGGAAGCTTTTTTTTCTATGACAAGAAGTTTTTAGCTTTTAATAATTCTGCGTTTAAGATGCCGCCTAAAGCTGCACCACGTTTTGTATTGTGGCTTAAAGCAACGAACTTAATATCGAATACGTTACAAGGTCTTAATCTTCCGATTACACATGCCATTCCCTTTTCTGTTTCGCGGTCACGGCGTGGCTGAGGACGATTTTCTTCGTGGCGTACAACAATTGGATGTTCCGGTGCGCTAGGAAGATTTAATTCCTGAGGAAGAGATCTGTAAGAGGTCCATACGCTTTCAATTTCTTCGAGGCTTGGTTTTTTGTCATCTGGTAAATCAAATTCAAGAGAAACGCAGGCTGTATGTCCGTCTACAACTGGTACTCGTGTACAGGTAGAAGAAACAATAGGGTATTTTGCGTTTTCAATCTTACCGTCTTTTACACTTCCAAGAATCTTAAGACATTCTTTTTCTGTTTTTTCTTCTTCTCCGCCAATGAAAGGAACGATATTATCAATCATGTCAAAAGAAGAAACGCCAGGATAACCTGCGCCGGAAGTTGCCTGTAAAGTTGTAACAACCATTCTCTTAACTGGGTAGCCAGCCTGAATAAGGGCATGAATAGGCATCATATATGTCTGAAGCGAGCAGTTTGGTTTAACGGCAATAAAACCTTTGTCCCAGCCGTGATGTTTTTTCTGTTCTGCAATTACATCAAGATGAGAGTAGTTGATTTCTGGAACCAGCATAGGAACATCTTCTGTCCAGCGGTTTGCAGAAGCGTTAGAAACTACAGGAATACCTTCTGCAGCATAAGCAGCTTCAAGAGCTTTGATTTCGTCTTTTCCCATTTCAAGGGCACTGAAAACGAAACTGCATTTGCCAAGAGCTTTCTTTTCGTCATTTGCATCTTCAACAATAAGGTTTGCAACTGCAGCAGGAATATCTGCTCCAATTAACCAACGGTTTTTTACAGCTTCGCAATAAGGCTTTCCTGCTGAACGTGGACTTGCAGCAACGTATGTTACTTCAAACCATGGATGATTTTCCAGCAGTTTAATATAGCGCTGTCCTACCATACCAGTTGCGCCTAAAACTCCAACTTTAATCTTTGCACTCATAGTCTTTCCTCTAATAAAAGTTTTTTCATTTCAGTTTTATATTCCTGTGAACAAAAAGCTGCCTCTATACTGTTTTGTAAAATCACTTTTTTTTGTTCATCACTAATACCATACATTTTTTCAATGTAGGAAAACTCGTTTTTTAAAGATGTTCCGCATATTGCAGGATCATCTGTGTTCAAAGTTACCTTTATTCCTTTTGAAAGATATTCTTTTAAAGGATATACCTTCATGTCTTCTACCGCTTTTGTCTGACGGTTGGAAGTAGGGCACATTTCCAAAGGTATTTTGTTTTTTATAATAAAGTCCACCAGGTCAGCATCTTCATAGATCCTGACCCCGTGGCCAATTCTTTTTGCACCAAATTTCAGTGCTGTTTTTACGCTGTCTGCACCGTCAGCTTCTCCAGCATGAATGGTAAAAGGAATTCCTTCTTTTTTTGCAAGTTCAAATTCCCTTTCAAAAGCTGAGGTTTTGTAAAGGGCTTCTGCTCCTGCAAGATCAATGGCAACTACGCCATTATCTTCAACTAAATATTTTTTAGCCAGCCTTACTGTCTCAAGATTTTCTTCAAGGTTATTGTCAGCCCGCATACAGCATAAAATTAAGTTTGTGTGCAAGGAACTGAGTTTTAAGCCTTCAAGGGCACTCAAAATTACCTCTTCCTGGCTAAGGCCTTTTGTAAGATGTAATTGTGGCGCAAATCTCAACTCCAGGTAAAAAAGTCCTTCCTTCCTGAATTTTTCCTGAACTAAGAATACAGCCTGCCTGATTCCTTCTTTTGTCTGCAGCAGAGTTAAAGGTAAGTCAAAGCACTTAAGAAAATCATTCAGGCTTTCACAGTCGGAAGAAACAGATAATTTTTTTTGCAGCTGGTCATCATTTTTAGCAGGAAGTTCAAGCTTCTGAAGTTTTGCAAGTTCTTTTGCAATTTCCAGAGAAATACTTCCATCCAGATGACAGTGTAAATCAATCATTATTTCTTCCTGCTTTCAGCTTAAAGGTTACAATCTTTAATTGCCTTTTCAATCTGTGCCTTAGCAGCATCTGTAACTTCTACAAGTGGCAGACGGCATGGACCAGAAGGCATCTTTTTGTAAGCCATAGCATACTTTATTGAAGATGGGTTACCATCACAGAATTCAGCCTTAAAGAAAGGTGCAAGTCTGTAATTTATTTCCCTTGCCTTTACAAAATCTCCCTTGAGGGCAGCATCTGCAAGTTCATGCATAAGGGCTGGAATCATGTTTGAAGCAACAGAAATAATTCCATCACCACCGCAGGCAATTAAAGGAAGTGTAAGACCATCATCACCACTCATAACTGCAAAGTCAGGATGTTTAGCCTTTACCTGTCCAATAACTTCCATCATCTGGGCAACAGAGCCGCTTGCTTCTTTTACACCGGCAATATTAGGAAGTTCTGCAATTCTTACCAGTAAGTCTGTTGGAATGTTTAATCCTGTTCTTCCTGCAATGTTGTAAACAATAATAGGAATACCAACTTTAGATACTGCTTCAAAATGTCTGAAGATACCTTCCTTAGATGGTTTGTTATAATAAGGAGTAACAACCAGTGCTGCATCTGCTCCTGCTTTTTTTGCACGTTCACAGTAAGCAACTGCGTCCTTTGTATTATTTGAACCGGCACCCAAAATAACAGGGATTTTTTTACCAGAGGTTTTTTCAAATGCACGGACTTCTTCAAATACAATCTGAATCAGTTTATCTTCTTCACTGCCAGGTTTTTCATCCAAGGTTGGAGTTTCTGCAGTTGTTCCGAGGGGAACTAATCCGTCAATGCCTTCTTCCAGCTGAAACTTTACATTCTTGCGGAAGCCATCAAAATCTACTGAACCATCAGGGTTCATAGGGGTAATTAAAGCTGTGTAAGCACCCTTAAAAATATTCATAGTTTTTACCTCTGATAAATGAATTTTGCCACTAATTTTAGTGAATTTGCGTGATATTTTCAATTATATGGGGTAGACTAAAAATATGATTACACTAAAAGAAATTGCCGCAAAAAGTAAAGTTTCTATTGCAACCGTATCTAACATACTGAATGGAAAAACAAATGTTTCTCTTGCCACAAAAGACAGGGTTTTAAAAATTATTAAAGAAAGTGGATATACACCAAATTACATGGCCAGAAGTCTTCGTTCCACCAAAACAAATACAATTGGTGTAATTATCGAAGAAATTACAGAATTCTGTTCGCCACTGCAGATTGAAGGTATAACTTCTGCCCTCGAAAAAAAAGGCTATAAATTAATTTTTGAAAATTTAAGATATTATTACAGGTATTCCGGAAAATATTCAGACGAGTATAAAGAAGAAGTAGAAAAGGCTTTTCAGGAGATGCTTTCAATTAAGGTTGATGCCTTTATTTTTGTTGCCTGTCACTCAAGAAAAATAGATTTTCTTCCAAAAAATCTTCCGGTTCCGGTGGTAATTTCCTATTCGGAATGTGCAGATTCTGACTATCCTTATGTAGTTATAGATGATGAAGATTCTGCAGTAACCATCATAGATTATTTAATTCAAAAGGGAAATAAAAAAACGGGTTTTGTCTGCGGAGCCAAGGATAATTTCCATACCAAACTCCGTCTTGAAGGCTGTAAAAAGGCTCTTGCAGTCCACAAGATTGATATGGATCAGTCTCTGGTTTATTTTGGAAACTGGACCCGCGAAGCAGGCTATGAATGCTGTAAAAATCTTCTGGAAAATAACAAAGATTTGGACTCTATTTTCTGTTTTAATGATTTGATGGCTGCCGGAGTTTATGACTATCTTTTTGAAAAGAATCTTAAGCCTGGTAAAGATATTGATGTTATTGGTTTTGATAACAGGGAAGTTTCAATTTTCTTAAGGCCTCAGCTTACCACAATGGAAATCCCCCTGATTGACCTGGGTGCAAGTGCGGCTTCAATTTTACTGGCCCAGCTCGAAGGAAGAAAAGATTTTGCAAAAGAAAGCAGAATAAAATGCAGTCTTATTGAGCGGGAGTCGGTAAAAAAATAAGTAAGATTTTTTAATTTTGCCTAAAATATACTTAAAATTACTTAAAAATTAAACTTAGAAATTCTTAAAAATCCTCCTTAAAAAGTATAAAAATAACTTTAAATTTGACAAAAATAAATTCGGTTTTATACTTAAATTATAAAAAAACGTCCCTTACGGACCTACGGAGGAAAAAAATGAAAAAAATGTTCAAAGTTACAGTTTCTCTTGCTGTTATGGCCCTTATGTGTGGTGGTTCTGCATTTGCAAAAAAGGCAAAACAGCCAAAAGCTAAATCTTCATTAACAGATAAAACTTATGTTTATCAGATGTATGATGATATTATTCCTGGTGCAGCCGGCATTGATGAAGAAGAAGCAAAAGCAAAATACAACATGGTTGATGCAGAACTGGAAAAATGGGCTCCAGATGGTGGAAAGACTTACCTTCACACAGGCGATCTTTATTCAAAATTCCAGTATGAAGATGGAACCGGTGACTGGGCAGAAGATATCATGGCTCATACTTATGAAAAAATAGATTGTGGAGAAGGTGATTCTATTATTGCTTTCAACCTTACAATGGCAAAACACATCGGCTGGATTTTGAACTTCTCTGAACAGGGGGCAAAATCAAAAAGCGTTAAAAATGCTGTAGTTAAATTTAAGATTTATATTCCTGCAGAATATGCTACAGAAGATGCCCGCGAACTTGCTACTTTCCGTTTTAATGTTCGCGATACAAACTGGGGTCTTACATATCTTGATGGTCCAATTGATCACTGTGCACTTGCAGACATTGGTGCCGGCTGGCATGTTTGTACAATTGATTTCGCAAACAAAACTTATGAATTAGGAAAGGTAAAGGGCGAATTCAAGGCTGGCTTCTCAAGAGGTAAACACAATGCTATTGAACTTCAGTTCGATGGAAAGGGTGGAAAAGCTGTATGTCCTGTATACTTCGACTGGCTTACAATCGAAGGTTTAGAGTAATCTAAAAGCGTAAAAAGCTTTTAAACATGTTCCTGGGAGCTGTCTGATTTTTCGGGCGGCTCCCTTTTTTTATAAAATAGCATCGGGAATGGTGGAAGGAACAATTACATCTACAGCTTTTTTCTGGTATTCCTTTGGGGTGCAGCCCATAATATGCCTGAAGACCCTGGAAAAATACTGAATATTGTTAAAGCCGTTTTCGCTGGCAATTTCTGTAATATTCTTTTTAGTGTAGATTAAGTCCAGGCAGGCTTTTTCCGTACGGTATTTATTCAGGTACTCGGTAAAAGACATTCCTGTAGTTTCTTTAAAAAGTCTTGTAAAGTGGCTCTTACTGTAATCAGATTCCTTCTGGACATCTTCAAAATCTATGTTTTCCTTAAAATGGTTGTGAATAAAATTAATGGCATTGTCTATGGCTGATATACTTATTTTCTTTATGTTAGCCAGACTTGAAACATATTCAAACTGCTTTGTCTGAATGATGTAGGAAATAATCTCGTATAAAAGAGCTTTTATTATAAAATTCCTGCTTTTATCATCCTTTTTTATAAAATCAACAGACTCTTTTATTTTTGTGATTATTTCTGCTGAAAGTTTTAAAAATCTGTGAATCTTAATACTTTCAAAAAATGTGCGGCAGGAATCCTCTTCACTGCCAAGAATTGAAGCTTCAAAAACCAGGGCATAATAGTGGTAACTGTCTCTCTGTCCTATAACACAGTGTTCCTTTTCGGGCTCTAAAAAAAAGCAGTCCCCTTCTTTAAGCTCAAAGGAATCTTTTTCAATTTTCAGCTGAACGCTGCCCCTGTCCAGGTAAAAAAGTTCATATTCTACATGATGGTGCAGGCGGGGCAGGTAAGTACCCTGCGAAAAAACTCCAACCGGAAATTCTTTATATTCATCACTTTTTAAAATTGTTTCGCTTTTCATCGTATTTTTTATTCTAAACCCAAAAATAAAAAAGACAATCAAAATAGCATTTTTGTATAAATTTTATGAGTTTTAGAATGTTTTTTTTTAAGAATTCCGGGCTTAACATAAAAATATGTAAAATATTGGCAATAACTTTAAAAATTGCAGTAGTTTACTTGAAAATCTAGTGAATTTCCCCTATGACGATTTTTTTCATCTGGGGGGTAAAATAATTCTGTAAAGATAACATTTTTTTATCTTGAATTTTAAAAAAGTCATAGTTTTAGGAGGACTTTATGAAAAAAACTGTAGCGATGTTGTTAATGGCTTCGGCTTTGACAACTTCAATGTTCTGTGCACCTAAAAAGGCAAAGAAACAAAAACCAATGAATATTTCTATATTCACTATTCAGCAGCGTCAGCAGCCACCTGCAGACAATAAAGCTTACAAGTGGATTGAAGAAAACTTTGGCGTAACCTTCTCTTTTGATATTCTGGTTGGCGATAAAGATCAGAAGATTGGTGTACTTATTGCTTCTGGAGATCTTCCAGACTTAGTAGAAGTAGATTCAGAAAAATTCCAGGGTGCTGGTTGTCTCCGCGACCTTAAGCCTCTCGTAGAAAAATATGCTCCTAACTTAAAGAAGCACTATTCAACAGCATGGAAAAAGATGATTGACCAGGATTCTGAAAAAGATGCAAAGGGAAACATCGTAAAAGAACACATCTATTCTCTTCCAAACTATGGTGTAATTGATGGAGTTCCTTCAGATACATATTATAACCAGAACGGCTGGTGGATTCAGAAAGCTGTATTAAAAGAATTCGGATATCCAAAAATCTCTACAGTAGATGAATATTTCGACCTTCTTGAAAAATATGCTAAAAAATATCCAACAATTGATGGAATGCCAACAATTCCTTTCAACATTATTACTGCTGACTGGGAAGCATTCGACTTGTGGAATCCTCCTAACTTCCTGGCTGGTTATCCTAACGATGGTAACGGACACGTTGATAAGGTAGGAAACAAATATGTTTATACAGATAACTTCGTAGACGAAAATGCAAAGAAATGGTTCAAACTTGCTAACGGCTACTATCAGAGAAACTTAATTGATCCAGCTTCTTTCACAGATAACCGTGACCAGTACTATGCTAAGATTGCACAGGGTCGTGTTCTTGGTATGTTCATTCAGGGATGGCAGTTCATGGGTCAGCCAGAACAGACACTCTGGACAGCAGGAAAAGACGAAAGAACTTATGCTCCTTTAGCACTTACATTCGACAAATCAATTAAACCTCACTATCGTGACCGCTCTCTTCCAAACTTACAGAGAGGTTATGGTATTACAACAAAATGTTCTGAAGCAAAAGCTATTCAGATTCTTCAGTTCATGGATGAAATGATTAAAGAAGAAAACCAGAAAGTTCTCTACTGGGGATTTGAAGGTGAAGATTACCTTATCGACAAAGACGGTTCAAAAACTGGTGTAAAAGGTGCTGCTTACAGAACTGATGAACAGCGCGCTCAGCAGAAAGACCCAGACTGGTTACAGAAAAACCGTGCTATCCTCTGGACAGAAGAAGCTCCAAAACTTGACGGAAGAATGCCAAGCGGATACAGCCGTTCAATGGATGACCTTGAATGGGAATATGCTTTAAGCCAGAAGCAAGTAGATATCGAACTCTGGAAGGCTTATGGTGTTGGTTCTTACGCTGAATTCGTAGATCCTAACCCTCCACAGAATGCCGGATGGTACCCAATGTGGCAGTGTAACCCTTCTGCAGAAAATGGTGGTCTTGAAGAACAGGCTGCTATTGCTATGACTGGTTTTGAAAGCATTCAGAAGAAATACCTTCCAAAATTAATCATGGGTAAACCAGAAGACTTCGAAGCAACATGGGCAGAATATGCAAAACTTATTCAGCCACTTACAGCTACATATAACAAGTTCATGCAGCAGCAGCTTGATCATCGTGTAGAAATCTTCGGTGGTTTCCAGAAATAATTAGAAACTAAGGTTGTCGTACATTAATTTGTACGGCGCCTTTCTTCTATATTTTTTAAGGCTGCCCTTTCTTTTTTTTTAAGGCAGCCTTTTTTTAATTTCCTTAAATAAAGGTATTTTTATGCAGATTAAAAAAAAGAAGAATAAATCTGAAGAAGCTGTTACTACAGAGCTGACAATCAGAAAAAATAAGTGGAAACTTCTTAAAAAACAGAAGGGCCTGATTTTAATGTCTCTGCCTTTTGTTTTATATATCATCTTATTCAGATATGTCCCATTATGGGGCTGGACAATGGCTTTCCAGAATTATAAACCTGCAAAGTCTTTTTTTGATCAGACTTGGGTTGGCTTTAAAACCTTTGTTGAACTTTTTAGAACTACAAACTTTGTAACCGGCGAGACCAGCTGGAATCTTGAATTCCTTAGAGATCTTCGCAATACAATCGGAATGAGTATTATTAGTACGGTACTTGGTTATATATCGGCTATTATAATAGCGGTATTCTTAAACGAAGTTCGTATTATTGGAATAAAACGATTTGTTCAGACTGTTTCATATCTCCCACACTTCCTTTCCTGGGTAATTGTTACAGGACTTGTAGCAAACGTACTTAATGTTGAAGACGGTATTTTAAATAATATCCTCTTGAAATTTAATATTGTTAAGACGCCTGTACAATGGCTGGCGGTCCCAAAATACTTCTGGCACATCATAGGATGGACTTACGTATGGAAGGAAGTCGGCTGGAATACAATTGTATATCTTGGTGCTATGACCGCAATAGATCCTTGTCTTTATGAAGCTGCAGAAATTGATGGCTGCGGACGATTTAGAAAAATTGCCCACATCACTCTGCCGGGAATTAAGGCAACAATCATTATTATGATGATTATGAGTGCCGGACACATTCTTGATGCAAACTTCGAAATGCCATACTTCTTACGAAACGGTATGACAATAGATGTTGCCGATACAATCGATATTTATGTATTGAAATATGGTTTCCAGCTTGGAAAATTCTCTCTGGCTACTGCTGCCGGTATTTTCAAGAATTTTGTTAACATTGCTCTTCTTCTTGCTGCAAATGCAATTGCTAAGAAGAGTGGAGAAGAGAGGTTAATATAATGAGTTTTATAAGAAGATTAAAAAAATGGTCTGCAGAAGACTGGATTTTGAATATTATCATTACAATTACACTTCTTTTTCTGGTAATTGTAACTGTTTATCCTTTCTGGAATACCGTTGCAATTTCTTTTAATGACGGTCTTGATTCAATTAAGGGAGGCATTACAGTATGGCCAAGAAAATGGACTGGTCAGAACTATGCGTCTTTGTTCGTTGATTCCAGACTTCTTAAAGCTTTTGGAATCTCTGTTTCAAGAACAATTATACAAACCATTTTAAGCGTATTCTGTACAACTATGCTGGCTTATTCCCTTAGCCGTAAAGAATTCGTTCTTAAAAAGTGGTTAACTTCAATATTAGTAATTTCTATGTATGTAAATGCAGGACTTATTCCTAACTACATGCTTATTAAAAAATTACATCTTATTAACAACTACCTGGTTTATATTGTTCCATATATTGTAGATGTATTTAATTTTATTATTGTAAGAACTTATATAAATGGTTTACCAGATTCCTTTGTTGAATCTGCCCGCATTGACGGTGCAAACGAATTTACAATTTACATGCGAATTATTATGCCTTTAATAGTTCCTGTAATTGCCATGATTTGTCTTTTTGTTGCCGTAGGTGCATGGAATAACTGGTTTGATACATATCTTTATGCTTCTCCAAAAGTAAACCTTCATTCTTTACAATATAAACTTATGGAGTTCCTTAACTCGAGTCAGAATCAGAGTACAAATGCAGCCGACGCAAATGCTATGGCTGTTGCTGCCGCCGGCGGTTCAAGCTCTTCTATGGTAACTCCAATCAGTATCAGGGCATCAATTACTATCATTGCTACAGTACCAATTCTTGTAGTTTATCCTTTCCTCCAAAAATACTTTGTTGTTGGTATGACTATTGGTGGTGTAAAAGAATAGTAGTGCAATAATTATTTAAAAAAGTATTCCTTACCATGATTTGAAAATGTAACACAATGTAGTACAAGATTCTTTTTTGAACATTTTTAGAGTTTTGTACTACAGTTACATTTTCTTTATTTGACATTCCACTAATCACTAAGTAAAATTATAGTCATGAAAAAGTTTATTATATTCTGTTCTTTATTTTTTATTTCTTTTAGTGTTTTTGCCCAGTCGGCAGATGTTATCACTCAAATCCTTAATTCAAAAGAAGTAACTACCGGACAGTTAGCTTATTTAGCAGCATGCAATCAGAATTTAATTACAGATGATGCAAGCTTTGACGAAGCTGTAGATGTTCTGATTGACAATTCTTTAATGGCAACTGATGCTACCGCCTTAGATGTTCCTACAATAGAAACCGTTGCAAAGATTCTTGCTAAAAACTGGCATGTGAAAGGTGGTCTTTTCTTTAAGATGACAAAAGGTTCTGCCCGTTATGCTTTTAAGCAGTTAAAAGCAGATGGCATTATTTCCCCAAGAACTGATCCTAAAACAATAATTTCCGGCAGACAGGCTTTGGATTTAATTACAAAATGTAATGTTTTATATGGAAAAATGCAGTTCACTGATGATCCGGAGGAAGAATAAAAATGAAAAAGTTACTGGTTTCTATTCTTAGCGCCTGCCTTTTAATATCTTCTATTTCTGCTTCTGAATGGGGCGGAATCTTAAGAAACAACTCAAAGGGGGCTACACAAGATTTTTCTTCTTTCAGAGTAAATCAGGCAGATGAATTATACTTCTGGTTTAGAAGTAATCTTGGTTCAAAGTGGACCTTCTCTGCAGAAAGCTTCTATAAATATGAGTTTTCTTACCAGGAAGCAGGCTTTTATCACAATCACACTGTAGATATAGATTTGTTCAAGCTGGCTTTTGTCCAGCCCCTTTCAAGAGGAAAGCTTCTTTTGAACATGGGAAGATTTACCATTCAGGATAATACAAAAATCACCCTGAATCAGCTTTGCGATGGCTTGCAGTTTGCATATTCTTCGCCTGTATTCATAAGCTCCCTTTATGCAGGTTATACAGGTTTATTGAATTCAAACACCGTTACAATGCTGGGCCCTGGTTCAGCCCCACTTTCTCCTGAAAATCCCCTTTATTCTCTTTCTAAAGGCTATATTCCTGTAAGTTTGACTTTTACCTTCCCGGTAGTATTTGCAAATCAGTATATAAGTGCCCAGGCCTTTGCTGTAATTGATCCTACTGAAGAAGCCTTCAGCCGCTATTACGCAAATCTCCTTTTGAAGGGTTATCTTACAAACATTTTCTATTATTCTATAATAAGTCAGTTTGCTACAGTAAACTTCCAGAATGTAATGAATTATTCTCAGGCAGATTTGACCCTCATTGCTTCTAAAAAGTTCAATGCAGTAATCGGCTGTTCCTATGCTTCCGGAAACAATGCTATTTTTAGTCCTTACAACGGAGTTTCTTCAAGCACCTCTTATACAAGCCTTGTTTCAAATGAATATACAAGCACTTTAATTCCAAATCTTGCTTTTGTATTGATGTCCAGAAAAACCAAGACAATCTTAAATACCAAGGCAATTTTTGATTGTGATGATAACTTCAACTTTAAGGGTCTTGATATGGACCTTAGCTTTAACTGGAATGTTCTGAGCGACCTTCAGATGGGCTTTAATATTCACGGCTATCTGGATTATATAACTCAGGGACTTGAAAACAATTACTATGCAACCTTCAGGTTTGCCCTTGCATTCTAGCTTTATAAAGGAGAAGATTATGAAAAGAGCTTTAGTAAAAATATTTGTAATAACACTTTTTATGCTTTCTGCTTCTTTCCAGGCTTTTGCTGAAGATGCCCTGGTTACCTTTGCAAAAGGAAAAGTAGAGGTTAATAGGGAGGGGGCCTGGGTTGCCTTAAATGTTGGCGACAGCGTAAAGGAAACTGAGATTGTAAATACAGGCTTTCAGTCGGAAGCTAAACTTAAATACAAGGGTTCAGTCATGACTCTTGCAGCTTTAACAAGGGTAACTTTGAGACAGCTTTCTTCTACAGAAAGTAAAGATAAGGTTGATGTTTACCTGAATACAGGTGCAGTTCGTTCAAAGGTAACTCACACTGCAAATACAAGGGTAAGCTATAAGGTTACCGGACCGGTTTCTGTCGCTTCTGTTCGCGGTACTACAATTGTTTCATTTGGCAGCGGAGAAAATGAATGTCTTTCCGGTGCTATGGTTGTTTATCCAAACAATGAAGCAAATACCAGACAAAGAAAATCTGATGATTCTAAAGAAGGCAGCAATGGTAAGGCTACTTCAAATACTGCTGCAGAAGATATTGATGATAAAGCCCCAGCCGGAGCTGTTGTTGTCGGAGCCGGACAAAAAGCCGAAATTACCGACGATGGCGATGTATTCAAAACTCATTCAGAAAACGTTGATAATACCAACCTGATGACCCTTTCAGAATCTGATCTTTATGACAGTGAAGGTACTTCTAATTTTGAATCTGATTCATTAAAATCATCAGTTGGAAGCATAAAATTCATTCTGGAATTTGAATAATAAAAACTTATGCTTCCGGTGTTTAGTCAGATGAGTTATATTACCGGAAAGAATGTCACATTTAAATATCCTAAGACGGAAGCATTAGTTTTAGACGATATCTCTTTTAATATAGAAAAAGGTTCTTACACAGCTATTGTTGGTTTTAATGGCTGTGGAAAATCCACTCTTTCACGTCTTATCTGCGGACTGGAAATGCCTCTTTCAGGCAGTATTGAAGTTGAAGAAAACTGCCGTATTGGAATTGTATTCCAGTCTCCTAAAAATCAGATTGTAAGTTCCATAGTTTACCGGGACACAGCCTTTGGTCCTCAGAATCAGAAATTACCAGCATCAGAAATAGAACTGCGTTCAATAGAATGTCTTAATATTGTAGATTTACTTGATCACGCCCAGAGTGGAACTGCAGAACTCTCTCTTGGCCAGGTTCAAAAAACCGCACTTGCAGGTATGCTGGCCTGCGATACAGATGTTTTAATTTTGGACGAAGCCCTTTCTATGATTGATCCTCAGACCCGCTCCGATATTCTTGATTTTTTAAAATACTGGCACAATAAGGGAAAGACAATTATTCATATTACCCATGAAACAGAAGCCTTAAGAGATGTAAACAGCATTATTGCCATGAGAAAGGGTAAAATCTTTTTTTCGGGAAGCAGGGAAGAATTTTTTAGCAATAAAGAATATCTTCTTATGCTGCAGGGAGAAAGCCTTAAAAAGACTTCAAAACAGGCTCTTGTAAAAAAAGCAGATAAAAAGGTTTCTTTAAGACTTTCTGACATTAATTTTGATTATAACGAAAAATACGGTATTCATAATGTAAGCTTTGAATTATATAAGGGGACTATTACAGCCCTTACAGGAGAATCTGGGGCCGGAAAATCTACAATACTTGAAATTGCAGCAGGCTTAAACTCTAATGCAGGCGGAAATATTTATGCCTGTAAAATGCCGGTCCTTGCCCAGCAGAATGCGGCTTCTGCTCTTTTTGAAGCCTTTGCAGCAGATGATGTAGCTTTTGGTCCAAAGAATATGGGCATAGAAAATAAAGCTTTGCTTGAAACTGTAAAAAAGAGCATGGATCTTGCCGGCCTTCCTTTTGACCTTTTTAAAGAAAGGCATACTTTTGAATTAAGCGGGGGAGAGCAGAGAAGGCTTTCCGTAGCGGGAATTATTGCCTTAAATGCCGATGTTCTTTTTTTTGATGAACCAAGTGCCGGGCTTGATTCTCCTTCAAGAAATCAGCTCTTCAAAATGTTCAGGGAACTTAGTCAGCAGGGAAAGACAATCCTCTTTTCGACCCATCATCAGGACGAAATAGATTTTGCAGACCGCGAAATAAGAATAGAAAGTGGAAGACTTGTTTACGATTCCTGCAGTCTTGGCTCTAAAGCCTTTGTCCCTGCAGCAGATGATCCTGGTCTGGAAATGCTAAAAAAAATAGAATCAGCTTCAATCTTAGATACTTTAAGAAAGGCAACGTCTTCGGTAGCGGGAACTCATCTTCCCAAAAAATCAGTCTTATTAAAGATACCTGCTTTTTTAAGAATCCTTATTTTCCTTGGCCTTTTTATAACTTCTCTTTTAATTGAAGGGCCTCTCTGGTGTGCAGGGCTTTTTGCCATCACCCTGTTTTACACTTTTTTTGCCGGCTTTAAGCTGAAAAAACTTCTCTTGAATTTTTTACGCATACTTCCTTTCCTGGGCTTTTTTGCAGTTTTGCAGATGATTTTTAAAGCCCCTTTACCGGATGAAGTCCCCCTTGTAAGCTGGAAATGGTTGGCCATAACGCCGTCAAAGCTTTTTTTCAGCCTGGAAAGCCTTTTACGAACTTACTCAACAATCGCCTGTATCTGCGCCTTCTTTGTTTCTACTCCTGAATACGATTTAATAGACGGCTTAAAAATCCTTCTCTGGCCTTTTGAAAAAATTAAACTGCCGGTCCGCTATCTGATTTTAATTCTGGAAGTTATTTTCAGATTCATTCCATTGCTTATAGAAGAAACAGCCTGCATTATAAAAACTCAGATAATCAGGGGCAGCATGAAAAGTGTAAAAGGTCTTGTTGCAAAAATTAAGGCCCTTGTACCGCTTTTTGTACCTGTTATTATTCAGACCATAAAAAGATCTGAAGCGCTTGCAGATGCCATTACCATGAGGGGGTTCTGATGGAAAATACCTTTAATTTTTGTCCTTTGTGCGGAAAGAAACACATTGTCTGCGATAATAACCGTAAATGGTTTTGTTCCGACTGTGGTTTTCTTTTATACTGTAATGTTGCAGCTGCCTGCGGTCTTGTTTTATATGATGATTTTGACAATGTGCTTTTTGAAGTAAGGGCAAAGGAACCAAGGAAGGGCTATCTTGCAATTCCAGGCGGTTTTATAGATGCGGATGAAAGGGCAGAGGAAGGCATTATAAGAGAGTGTAAGGAAGAGCTTGGATTTGAGCCTGAAAATATCTCTTTTATATGTACTTATCCTAATACTTATTTATATAAGAATATTGAATATAAAACCTGTGATATGTTTTTTTCTTCAAAACTTCCGTCCTCTTATAAGGATTTATATGCTTTATTAAAGACCCTGCATCCTCAGGAAAGCGAAGTTTCTGACCTTAAGGTTGTAAAGGTCTCTTCTTTGGAAGATATAGAAAAAATTCCTTTTGCCTTTGAAAGCAGTAAAAAAACACTTATAGATTTTATAAAAAATAAGAAGGGGGTATAAAATGAAGATTAATTATATATGTCTGCTTATTGCAGAAATTCTTATTCTTCTGGATATAATATGGTTTTTAATCCGCTTCTTTAAGAATAGACCTTCCAGAGAAAAATTTACCAGACTTTATATTATAAGGCTCGCTGCAATTTACCTTTGTGTAATTTGTCTTCCCTTCCTTACAATCCTTGTTGATACGGGCCTGACCGGTAATATTATAATTTCTTTGTGTGCCGTAATTGCCCTGGAAATTACAAATAAAGATATACTTCAACCACTTGACTAAAGAGCCCGTCTTGTATATATTATAAACACCTTTTGGAGTGGTACCCAAGCGGTAAGGGACTGGTCTGCAAAACCATCATTGGTAGGTTCGACTCCTATCCACTCCTTAAAAAGAAGTTTCCTTGTGAAACTTCTTTTTTTTTGCATCCTGTCGAAGCAAAGCTCCAGGATGATTACATATATAAGAAGGGGCTGTCCTTTGTAAAGTTTTAACTAACTTTCAGGACAGCCCCTTTTCTTTTCTTTGTTCAAGAGTCCGTTATTTGGCCTTATTTAATAAAAGAGTTGCAGCGTTTCTTTAACGCTGTGAAATACAGGTTTTGGCTTTAAATCCTTATCAAAGAATCTTGAACTTGTTTTGTCGTTACTGTAAAGAGGGTAACCGTCCATTACACCAAAAGTTGAAACACAGGTAATGTTTGCCTTACCGCCTCCCTGGGTATCGAGTTTTTGCAGTAATCTGAAGATTGAAGCATAGCGCTCTGCCTGAGTTTCAAGTCCTCTTTCATTATAGGCATCTGCATTCATACTCCATTCTGTAAGCTGAATTTCAAGTCCTAATTCTGCATAGTAATTAATTGTATCTGCAATTGTTTTAAGACTTGGATTTCTGTTGTCCCAGTAAGCCTGCATACCAATACCGTCAATAAGGCCTTCTTCCTTTAAGCTCTTGCAAAGTTTGTAAATGCACTCTCTTTTACTTTTATCTGTTGTTCCGTAATCATTGTAAAAGAGGGCAACTCCAGGTGCTGCATATTTTCTTGCACTTATAAAGGCCAGACGGGGGTAATCAGCTCCTATAGTAAAATACCAGTTATTTCTTTCCTTATCGTTCATAATGCGGCAGCGGAAAGGACTGTTTTTATCGCCGTTTGCAGGATCTACTGCTTCGTTTACAACATCCCAGCAATAAACAACTCCGGGAAACTTTGTCTGGCAGTATTCCATATACTGTTTAATCATACTGTCCATTCGATTTATCATAACTTCGCGGCTTACATAGTTACCCTTGTCATCATAATTTTCTTTGAAGAACCAGACTGGGGCCTGGGTGTGCCATACAAGAGTATGTCCCCTCATTTTTACGTTATTATCAAGACACCACTGTAAAGTATCTTCAATTGCAGAAAAGTCCAGATAAGGCTCCTCAATTCCATTTTTAATATTTTCCTTACTCTTTTTTTGATTAAGAATGGAAGAGGGCTTCATAAGGTTTGTCATTGTACAGCTGGAAAAATGTGTTTTCAAAGTATCCATATATTCAGGATAATTAATGGCACAGGTTTTCCTGTTATAACCGTAGATTCCGCTTCCAATCTTAAAGTAAGCATCTGAAAGTTCCCTTAAAGTTTGTCCGTCTTTTTTATTCTTTGATGATATAAGATTTTTATTTTCTGAAAGCTTAAGTCCTGTAGGGTAAAGGGCGCCTTTCCCAAAAATAAAATTTGCATAGAGAGTTTTCTTATCAAACCGAAATTTTGTCTGAAAGCTTTTGTAAGCGCTTGTATCTGTTTTTACAGCCCGACTTTTAAAGGAAGTGCAGGCAGCTCCGCTGGTAAAGGCCTTCCATTCTTCTTCAAAACGGGCAAGACTTATGGAAAGCTTGTAATCTTCGCTCATCCTGTTGTAGGCTGCTTCACAGTTATTTTTTGAAAGCTGGTCTGCAATCGAGTTTGTAATTGTAATAAGCTGCTTATCATCTTTTGAAGTACAGGCAAAAAGGGATAAACAGAGGGGGATAAATAATAAATAAGTAAAACGTTTCATAATTTAATTTTACATCACTTAATCTGAAAATACATAAGGAATTTTACCTTTAATTTGCGATTCTGGCGTTTTTATGGTAAAATTAGTAGTATTTTGCATTCATTGCAGAATAATTTAATAAATCTATTTAAACTAATTTAAGGAATCTTTTATGTTTCAAAAAATCCTTGATTCAATTGATGACGTTGTATGGGGAATCCCTACAATTGCGCTGATCCTGGTAACTGGTATTGTTATGACCATTGCTACCCGCGGTATTCAGTTCACAAAGCTTGGACGTGCTTTCAAAAGCATCTTTAAAGAAAATGAAGGAAAGGGAGAACTTTCTGGTTTCTCTGCCCTTTGTACAGCACTTTCTGCAACCATTGGTACCGGTAACATTGTTGGTGTTGCAACTGCTATTCTGGCAGGTGGACCTGGTGCCCTTTTCTGGATGTGGGTTGCAGCCCTTTTAGGAACTGCCACTAAATATGCAGAATGTATGCTTTCGATTAAATATCGTGAAGTAAAAGAAGACGGCCATGTTCTTGGCGGACCTTTCTACGTAATTGAAAAAGGTATGGGTAAAAAATGGAAATGGCTTGCAGTTCTTTTTGCTATTTTCGGAACTCTTGTAGGTCTTCTTGGTATTGGTACCTTTACCCAGGTAAGTGGTATTTGTACTGCAATTCAGAATGCCTTTGACCCTGATATGGCTAATACAGTTACCATCCTTAATAATGAATATTCTATTGCTACTGTAATTGGTGGTGCAATTATTACAATCTGTACTGCTCTTGTAGTTATTGGTGGTCTTAAACGAATCTCTAAAGTTGCAGAAAAGGTTGTTCCTGTAATGGCTGTAATTTACGTATTCCTTGGTGTTTCTGTAATCATTATGAATGCAACAAGAATTCCTGCAGCATTTGCCCTTATTTTCAAAGGGGCATTTGGTGTAGATACAGGTGTTAAAGCTGTTGCCGGTGCTGCTGCCGGAACTATTATCCGCATGGCTATGCAGAAAGGTATTGCCCGTGGAATCTTCTCTAACGAGGCCGGACTTGGTTCTGCTCCTATTGCAGCTGCTGCAGTTCAGACAGATGAACCTGTAGAGCAGGGTATGGTAAACATGACAGGAACTGTAATTGATACACTTATTATCTGTACAATGACAGGTCTTTCAATCGTTCTTGCCGGTGGTGATGTATGGAACAGTGGTGCAGAAGGTTCAGCCCTTACTGCAAAAGCTTTCTCTGCAATTCTTGGTGGAGACGGTATTTCTGTTCAGTTCCTTTTAATGCTTTGTCTTGTATTCTTTGCCTTTACAACAATTCTTGGCTGGGACTACTATTCAGAAAAATGTCTTGAATACTTAACCGGCGGAAATATGATTGTAGTAAAAGTTTACAGATGGCTTTATATTCTCGCTGTTGCAATTGGTCCTTATATGACATTGAAACAGGTTTGGACTATTGCAGATATTACAAATGGTTTAATGGCAATCCCTAACTGTATTTCTCTGCTTGTTCTTTCTGGAGTTGTTGCAAAAGAAACAAGGGCTTATTTCGAAAAATATCCTACTTTACAGTAAGTAAGTATTTGCCCTGAATAATAAAGCCTGATTTGGTCCCCTTTATATAAGGAAACTAAATCAGGCTTTTTTTATCTGTATAAATTATTTATGCAGTTTGATTACATACAGGTGTAGCCGCCGTCTACAGGAAGAATAACGCCTGTTACATAGCTTGAAGCCTTACTTGAAAGGAAGATAGCGGTTGTATCCAGTTCACCTTCGTTACCATATCGGCTTAAAGGAATCATGGTCTGAGCATTCTGCTGGAAGAAGTCTGAATCCAGAGTTTCTTTTGTTAATGGTGAATAGAAGTAGCCCGGGCAGATTGCATTTACGTTGATATTGTATTTTCCCCATTCAGCTGCAAGACCTCTTGTAAGGTTTACAACGCCGCCCTTTGCTGCATGGTAAGGAGAGCATGGGGCTACCTTATTTCCAACTAAACCATACATAGAAGCAATATTAATGATTCTACCGTATTTAGCAGGAATCATGGCTTTTTTAGCACAGGCTCTAGCCAGTCTGAAAGATCCGAACATATCAATATTAATCTCGTTATTGAACTGTTCATCTGTAATGTCTTCTGCAGGGGCTACAGCTCCTGTTCCTGCATTGTTGATAAGAATATCAATGCGTCCGAATTTTTCCATAACAAGGTCTACGGCTGCATTTACTTTGTCTGTATCTGTAATATCGCAGGGAATAGAAAGTGTTTTTACACCGAAGTCTTTTTCTATCTGGGCACAAACTTCTTCAAGTTTGTCTTTACGTCTTGCAATTGCAACTATATTTGCACCCTGGTTTGCTAAAGCTTTAGCCATCTGTACTCCAAGACCTGTTGAACAGCCTGTTACAATAGCAACCTGACCAGTCAAATCAAAATAATTTTTAACCATATTGTTAGTCTCCTCTAATTATATCTTACATTTAAATACTACTAATATAATAAAGGGAATTCAAGGTTAAAACAAAAAAAATGGCTTCGTTTTATAACGAAGCCATTTTAACTTAAGTATCTGCTTTTATTATGCTACAGTAGCTTTTACAAATACTTCTTTTACTCCATTGTCTGCTTTTACAATAAGACCGTCAGCTTTTCCGCCTTTTACTTCAAGGCTTACTTTTCCGTCGTTCTTTTTGTTTTCTACAGTAATGTGATAGGTAACACCACGGAATTTTCTTGTGAGCTCAGCATTTTTAATGTGAGAAGGCAGGCGAGGCTCAATTTCAAGACCAGCATGCTGTGGACGTAAACCGCAGATGTACTGAGAAAGTGCAACAAAGTTCCAGGCTGCTGTTCCTGTAAGCCATGAGTTTTTAGCTTCACCTTCGCGGCGGGCCTCTTTTCCTGCAACCATCTGGCTGTATACATAAGGTTCTGTACGGTGAATATCAGACCATTTTTCTTCAACCCAGGCTGGAGCAATTTTTGTGTAGTGTTCAAAGGCATCTTCTGGACGTCCGTTTACAACTTCTCCAATAATTACCCATGGATTGTTGTGACAGAAAATACCTCCGTTCTCTTTGTATCCAGGTGGATAAGAAGATACTTCTCCAAGTTCTACATGATAGTTCTGGTAAGCAGGCCAGAGAATTACAATACCATATTTAGAATCAAGATATTTCTTTACGCTGTCCAGAGATTTTTCCGGATAACCTTTGTCTTTACCGATTTTTGCCATTGTTCCAAAGCCCTGGCTTTCAATAAATATTTTTCCGTCTTCACATTCTTTTGAACCGATTTTGTGACCAAAATCATCGTAAGCACGAACGTACCATTCTCCGTCCCAGCCGGCAGTACAGATAGCTTCTTCCATTTTTTTGCAAAGGTCTTCAGCTCTCTTTGCTTCAGCTTCATCACCCATGAGGCGGCACATCTGAACATAATCAGGTGTAACAAAAACAAACATCTGGGCAATCATTACAGATTCTGCATTCTTTCCGTCTTTGTTTGTAGAAGTCTGGAAAGAATCGTTTGGATTTGTAGAGAAGCAGTTTAAGTTCAAACAGTCATTCCAGTCGGCACGACCAATAAGAGGAAGTCCATGTGGTCCCATGTGATTTGGAATGTAGTTGTATGAGCGGCGTAAATGTTCAAACATTGTAGCCTTGTTTGTTTCACTGTTATCAAAAGGAACGTCTACTTTAAGGAAGTCAACATCTCCTGTTTCGCGGATATAGTTTCCAACACCAAGAACAAGCCAGAGAGGATCATCATTAAAGTTAGAACCGATATCTGCATTTCCTCTTTTTGTAAGAGGCTGGAACTGATGGTAAGCAGAACCGTCTTCAAACTGGGTTGCAGCAACATCGTAAAGGCGTTCGCGGATGCGGCTTGCAGGAAGCTGATGAGCAGCACCAAGCATATCCTGAGAAGTATCGCGGAAGCCAAGTCCACGGCCAATTCCACTTTCAAAGTAAGAAGCAGAACGTGCAAAGTTGTAAGTTACTACACACTGATACTGGTTCCATACTGCCATACGGTCAAGTTTTTCATCTCCAGTCTTAATAGAGAAGTGTGAAAGGGTTTCATCCCAGAAGGCACGTAAGGCGGCAAGAGAAGCAAGAACTTTTTCTTTGCTGTCGAATTTCTTCTGTAAAGCATAAGCTTTTTCTTTATTGATAATTCCGCTTGCTGTATTAGTTCTTAAAAGGCCTGCTTTAAGAGCGGCTTCCTTATCTGCTTCTGAAAGGAATTTTTTATTATCTTCGTTTTCAATATAACCAAGTACGAAAATGAAAGTTTTTTCTTCGCCGGCTTTAAGGCTTACTTCAAGTCTGTGCGAAGCAATTGGTGACCATCCGTCGGCAACAGAGTTTCCGCTCTTTCCTTCTACAACTGTTTTTGGAGCAGAAATAGAATTATAAAGGCCAAGGAAAGTTTCTCTGTCTGTATCAAAACCGTCAATTTTCTGATTACACCAGTAGAAAGCAAAGTGATTTCTTCTTTCGCGATATTCTGTTTTATGATAGATTGCGCTTCCTTCAATTTCTACTTCGCCTGTAGAGAAGTTTCTCTGGAAGTTCTGGCAGTCATCGCTTGCGTTGTAGAGACACCATTCAACAAAAGAAACAAGGCTGATTTTTTTATCTGCTTTACCTTCATTTTTTAAGGTAATCATTTCTACTTCTGCGTTTTCTCCAAGAGGAACAAAATAAAGTGCCTGAGCCTGAAGGTCATTCTTTTTAGAAGTGAATTTTGAATATCCAAAACCGTGTCGGCATTCATATGAATCAAGTTCAGTCTGACAAGGCTGCCAGCCTGGATTCCAGATTGTATCTCCATCTTTGATGAAGAAATAGTGACCGTTGTTGTCTAATGGCATGTCGTTATAACGGTAACGAGTCAGACGACGAAGTCTTGCATCTGTATAAAAAGAATATCCGCCGCTTGTATTTGATACCAGGGAGAAGAATTTTTCGCTTCCCAGGTAGTTAATCCAAGGGTAAGGGGTGCGAGGAGTTTCAATAACATACTCGCGGTTTGAATCATCAAAATGACCAAATTTCATGTTGTAACCTCTGTAATTTTTCAGTTTTTTAGTATAAGCAGAATAATTTAACGTTACGAAAACGTTGTAGTAAAAGAATTATACAATATTTATTATTTTTCCACAAGAAAAAAATTAAATATTAGAGACTGTTCCGCCTTTTAAAAGCCGGCCTGTAATCATTAATCTTTTGCTCTTGTAATCACTTTCTTCGATGTTCTGAATAAGGGCTTCGGCCATCTTTCTTCCAATTTCAACGCCGTTCTGTTCATAGGTTGTAAGGGGAGGCAGCATCATGGAAGTAAGCATAATTCCGTCATAGCCAACAATGCTGATGTCTTTTCCGGGTTTAAGGTTATGGCTGTTGAGTTCCCTTATACCGCCCAGGGCTGAATAGTCGTCGGGATAAAAAATACAGGTAGGGGGATTTTCAAGAGAAAGAAGGATGTTTGTAGCTTCGCCGCTGGTTATAGGATCGTGATAAAGGGCTTCGCAAAAATACTCGGGTGGAGTTTCTATTCCGTGCTCTTTACAGATTTTTTTGAAAATCTGAATACGTTCCCTTGTAACTAAAGTGTCTTCGCCATGAATCATTCCGATTTTTTTGTGACCTGCAGAAATAACAAACTCAGTAAGTTCTGTCATTCCTTTTTCGTTATCACTCATAATTGCCGTGTGATTGTTGTCGTAAAAATAGTCCAGGGTTACGGTCGGGATTTCGCTCTTTACAAGATTAATAACTCCGCTCTGATTAAAATCGGCACTAAGAATAGCAACTCCGTCAAAATTTCTTGCCTTAACATGATTGTAATAATCATTTTCGCTGTTGCTCTCTGCACTTGTAAAGGTTATGTCGTAGCCCTTCTCCTGGGCAACATACTGTAAACCACTGATAATTTTGGCAAAATACTGGTGCTGAAAACCTGCTCCTGTTTTGTCTTCAAAAATAACTCCGATGTTGTTTGTTTTGTTTGTTCGCAAAGTCCTTGCTGCAATGTTAGGATGATAACCCATTTCCTGGGCTTTAGTCTGTACCATTTTAATGGTATCGACGCTGATTTCCGGGCTGCCCTTGAGGGCTTTGCTTACGGTTGAGAATGAAACCTTGCATTCTCGTGCAATATCTTTTAGTGTTACCATAATTTTTTATTCTATGCCAAGTTTTTGTTTTTCGCAAACGTTTTCGCTGGAATTTTTCTTAAAAAAAAAGATTCCCCCGGGCCGGGGAAATCTTTTTTGCTAAACTGTGAGCCACTTTAGTGAACTCGTATATCATTTAGTTCTTCGAACTAAATAATCGCTTTCATCACTGACATGGGGCGTAATCTGCGCATAAGCTTCAACGAACTTCCCCCATGTCTCCAGTTTTGTAATAAATTACAAAACTGGTTTCATAGCTGTCATATATGAGCGTAATTTGCGGCCTACAACTTCGATAGGGTGGTTACGGATTTCTGCATTAACTGCAACTAATTCGGCATTGCTTACACCATTGTCTTTTAATGTAAGACCTTTTCCAATTACATCTGTGTGTAATTTTGGCATTAAATCTTTAGCCATCATAGGAGCGGCAACATTTGCAAATAAGTAACAACCGTATTCAGCAGTATCAGAAATAACTCTGTTCATTTCGTAAAGACGTTTGCGGTCAATAAGGTTTGCAATAAGAGGAACTTCGTGTAATGATTCGTAGTAAGCTGATTCAGGTTTAATTCCTGCATCTACCATAGTTTCGAAGGCAAGTTCACAGCCGGCTTTTACCATGGCAACCATCAGAATACCCTTATCAAAGTATTCCTGTTCACTGATTTCTTCTTTTGATTCTTCGTTCTTTTCAAATGCAAGACGTCCTGTAGCTTCACGCCAGGTAAGAAGATCCTTGTCTCCGTTAGCCCAGTCTTTCATCATTGTACTTGAGAATTTTCCACTGATGATGTCGTCCATATGTTTCTGGTAAAGAGGGGTAAGCAAAGTCTTGATTTCTTTTGAAAGAGCATTTGCCTTAATTTTTGCAGGGTTAGAAAGTCTGTCTAACATACCTGTAATTCCACCCCATTTAAGAGCTTCAGAAATAACGTTCCAGCCGTGCATTAATAATTTAGTTGCATATTCAGGAGAAATTCCTTCTTCAATCATTTTGTCGTAACATACGATTGTTCCTGCCTGCAGCATACCACAGAGAATTGTCTGTTCACCCATTAAGTCAGATTTTACTTCTGCTACAAATGATGATTCGAGAACACCGGCTTTACTTCCGCCCATTCCAACTGCAAGAGCTTTTGCAATAGCCCAGCCTTTTCCTTCTGGGTCGTTTGCAGGGTGTACAGCGATTAAGTCTGGAACACCAAAGCCGCGTTCAAATTCGTGGTAAACTTCTGTACCAGGACCTTTTGGCGCACACATTACAACTGTAATGTCATCACGAATAATCATACCTTCTTCAATCATGTTGAAGCCGTGTGAATACCATAATGCAGAGCCTTTTTTCATAAGTTTCTGAACTTCATTGATAACTGGTGTATGCTGTTTATCTGGAGTTAAGTTTCCTACTAAGTCTGCAGTAGGAATCATTTCTGCGTAAGTGCCAACTTTGAATCCGTTTTCAGTTGCATTTTTCCATGACTGTCTCTTTTCTTTGATTGCAGATTCTCTCAAAGCGTATGAAACATCAAGTCCTGAATCGCGAAGACACATACCCTGATTTAAGCCCTGTGCTCCACATCCAACAATTACAATTTTTTTACCCTTAAGAGCATTTACTCCGTCAGCAAATTCTTCCTTTGCCATAGAGCGGCAATGTCCTAACTGTAATCTGGCTTCTCTCCAGGGAATTTTGTTAAAATAGTTTTCACCCATTTTTTCTTATCTCCATATAAATTATTTGCGAATTAAATCTTTGAACATTGCGTGGCGTCTTTCATCCTGCATCAAAAGATTCAGTTTGAACTGTCCGTCGCGGGCACCCATATCGATACAGCGTGCCTTGTAGGTTTCAAATGATTCTTTCTGAAGAAGATGTGCAACAGGATCCTTTACACGGAAAGAATCGCGTTTTGCAGCATATTCAATGTTCATGTCTTTAAGGTTTTTATCTACGACTTTTGCAAAAGCATCGGCTGTTTCCTGACTTGTGCTCTGGTCTGCAAATTCAAAATAGAAGTGATAGGTTGATGATTCAAGTTCAGCAAAGCCTACAAAGAATTTTAATGAAGTCTTTTCTGAAACTTCTGCCTGATGAACTGCTTCTATAAACTGACGTTCGTGGAGTTTTTCTCCGGTCATTGTGATAATTCCGTTGATTTTCTGTACAAGCTGGATTGTTGGAATTGTGCCATAGAAGTCTGTAACTTCAACAAGGTCGTTCATATCGTAGCGGTAGAGACCTGCAAAGGTTGTTACAAAAATAGAATAGCGTTTGCCTTTTTCGAGTTCGCAGAGTCTTAAGAAGCGTTTGTTTTCTTTATCAAGATCTTCTTCCGGAACAAATTCAAAGTAGTGCATGTGTGGGAAAAGAACTGTATCGCTTTTTCCGTTCATAACTAAGCCGGCTCTACATTCCGAAGCAAAGTAGCCGAATTCCTGGTGCAGAGTCTGCTCTGGGAAGGAATCCTTGAATTTTTCGAGGTAAACTTTTGTATTACCGCATTTCCAGGTTGTAAGTACCTGCATGTTAGGCCAGTAGTGTTTTGGTAAAACTGTGCCGTATTTTTCTTTTAATTCGCGTAATTCTTTTGCTCTTTCAGGGTTTGGTGAATAGCGTGATTCAAGAACCTTACGAATCTCTGGATCAAGCTTTAATGAAGAGTTGAGGGTACCAGTTTCAATATCCTTTACGTATTCATCAAAGAATTCGTTTACGTTATTCTGCATTTCTACAATTGTAGAAGGGTTTGCTGTTACAAGAAGGGTTACGTCTTTTTCAATACCTGTACGCATAATACAGTAGTAGCGGGCCTTGTAATCTGCAATGGAATACATTTCATCTGGTTCGCAGTAAAGACTGTGAATGAAGTCCGGACAGTCTCGTCTTGTTACGCCGGAAACTGAACCATAAACGGTTCCGTCTGGAGCTGCACCTTCAACAGATTTTCCTACAATTGAAGTAACCATTCCGCCAAAAACCTTTGGTCTGTGATGAATAAATGTCCACAGCCATACTTTTGACATTTTTGAATAAATATTCTGATAGTATTCATTTGTAATTGGAATCCATTTTGGTTCTTTTGTAGTTCCTGATGTAGTTGCATACATCATTGGTTTTCCAGGGAAAAGAACATTTTCTTCTCCATTCTTATGTCTTTCTACAAAAGGTCTGATATCTTCGTATTGAATTGCAGGCTGATTTTCTTCCCATAATTTCTGAAGTTCTTTAGCGTCTTTAGCCTGTAAGATTTTGTCATAATTGTGTGCTTTTCCCCATTCTGTATCTTTTGCATATTCAAGAATTGCACGTAAAGTTTTTTCCTGTGCTTTTTCACAGTTTTTTGATGCTTTGTTAAGTTTTTTTACCTGAATTCCGCCGGCAACATTCATAAGAAAATTAACTTTCAGGTTTCTTCTCAATTTTTTAGCCATCTTTTTTCCTCGTAAATTTTTATGTTGTTTTATCTATAAGAATATACTTTTATAGTGGTTATTTCAAGGTTTGAAAATAATACAGATTTTAATTATATTTAAAGATATGAAGTATTCACTGGTAATTTTTGATTTAGACGGAACAATTTTAAATACACTTGATGACCTGGCAGATTCCTTAAATGCCAGTCTGAAAAACAATGCTTTATCAACCTATACGGTAGAAGAAGTAAGATTCATGGTAGGAAACGGAATTCGTAAGCTTATAGAAAGGGCTGTGCCTGGAGCAGAGGCAAATCCAAAATTCCAGAAGGTTTATGATGATTTTGTTGAGTATTATAGAAATCACTGCCTGGAAAAAACCGCTCCTTACCAAGGAATGACAGAATGCCTTAAGGAATTAAAGGCCAGAGGCTGTAAGATTGCAGTTAATACAAATAAAGATGAGGTTGCTGCAATTGAACTTTGCAAGAGATTTTTTCCCGGTCTTATTGACTGCATAAGCGGGGGAAAGGATTCTATACCTGTAAAACCATCTCCTCTTGGAGTTTATTCGATCTGTAAAAAACTTGGCCTTTGTGCTGGAAATACCTGTGGGGCAGAAGAAAAGCCTGACGAAAAAATCCTTTCAGGCCTGCTTTTTGTCGGGGATTCAGATGTTGATATTGCAACTGGTATTAATGCCGGAATTGATGCTGTGGGAGCCGAGTGGGGCTTCAGGGGCAAAGCCTTTTTAATTGAGCACGGGGCAAAAATGACGGCCGCTGCTCCTTTAGATTTATTAAACTTAATTGTATAAGCTAATTGTTTTTACTATAATACATCGTAATTATGTTTTACGATTATTATGACGTTGCTGTAGTTGGCGCAGGTCACGCAGGAATTGAAGCAGGTCTTGCCTGCGCAAGAATGGGTTTAAAAACAGTTTTAATTACACAGACTCCGGATGCTATTGCCCGAATGTCCTGTAATCCTTCTATTGGAGGAATTGCAAAGGGAAATATAGTCCGCGAAATAGATGCCCTTGGCGGCGAAATGGCAAAAATCATCGATAATTCAATGATTCAGTTCCGTATGCTTAACAAGAGCCGGGGCCCTGCCGTACAGGCTCCCCGTTCCCAGGCCGACAAAATTACCTATTCACAGCTCGCCCGTAAAATTTGCGAAAAAACACCAAATCTATATACCTTAATGGATACTGTAATAGATATTCTTACAACAGCATCCGACACCCCGCTTCCTCCAAACTCAGATTCAAGCGCAGAGAAGGGAACTATTCCCGGTGAATCAAGAAACGAAGGAGTAACAGAAGCTGCCCGTTCCGGAATGAGGCAGAAGGTTACAGGGCTTGTTACCCAGCGCGGCCGCATTATACCGGTACGCTCGGTTGTACTTACAACAGGAACCTTCCTTGGCGGCCGTATCTTTATTGGTGAGTACGATGCTCCCTGCGGTAGAATCGGAGAAAGCGCCGCTTACGGTCTTACAGAAAGCCTGCACCGTTTAGGCTTTACTACAGGAAGATTAAAGACAGGAACTCCACCAAGAATTCTTCGTAAAACAATTGATTTTTCTAAACTGGAAGAGCAGCCGGGAGACGAAGAAGTTATTCCTTTCAGCTTTGAAACAGAAAAAGTTGAGCGGCCTCTGGTTCCCTGCCACATAGTTTATACAAACGAAAAAACTCACGAAATAATCCGTAATAATATTGGACGTTCGCCTTTGTATTCGGGAAAGATTCATGGAATTGGTCCCCGCTACTGTCCTTCAATTGAAGACAAGGTTATGCGCTTTAAGGAACGCGACCGCCATCAGATTTTTGTTGAGCCGGAAGGTCTTGAAACCGAAGAAATCTATTTAAACGGACTTTCTTCTTCCTTACCTGAATGTGTTCAGGATGCCTTTATGCGCACAATGCCGGGGTTTGAAAATGCAGTTCAGAGCCGTCCGGGCTATGCAGTAGAATATGATTTTGTTGAGCCAACCCAGCTTTATCCTTCTCTTGAAACAAAAAGAGTTGCAGGCCTTTTTGATGCCGGTCAGATAAACGGTACCAGTGGTTACGAAGAAGCTGCAGGGCAGGGTATGATTGCCGGAATGAATGCGGGGCTTTATGCTAAGGCTCATATTCAGACCTGCGGTCCATTAAAGGCGATACCGGATACTATGAACGGGGTTCCTTCAAGTACAGAAAAAGATCATCTCTGTCCAAAAGCAGAAATGACCGCCGAAGAAAAATCTGTTTTTGCAGAGATTTCAGCACGCGAAACAAAAGAATTAAATACCTATATTCAGAAAATACAGAAGGAAGCAGGCTATCAGAAATTTGAAGTTATTCCTTCTTATGAACCTGTTATTTTAGGAAGAGACGAAGCTTATATTGGTGTTTTGATTGATGACCTGGTAACACTGGGAACAAAAGAACCATATCGAATGTTTACAGCCCGTGCAGAATACCGTCTGAAACTCCGTCACGATACAGCCGACCGCCGTCTTGCAAAGTATGCCCTTAAGTGCGGTTTAAAAACTCAGGCCCAGTACGACAAGATTTGCGAAAAATATGCCCGTCTTGAAGAACTGGAAGCCATGCTGCTAAAAAAGCCTGATATGGAAAATCCCGGCTACCCTGAGGCAGAATGGAATGAAGCAAAAATTGAAGCTAAATACAAGTATTATATAGAAAAGCAGGACCGCAGGGTTGAAAAGCTTCATAAGATGGAAAATACCCATATTCCTCCAGATTTTGATTATGGGTCAATTCCTTCTCTTTCTGCAGAAAGCCGCTTTAAGCTTGAACAGATAAGACCTGTTACCCTTGGTCAGGCAAACAGAATTTCCGGAATCAGGAATTCAGATATTATGCTTCTGATGGTTTATCTTAAAAGATAGCTTTTTAAGAAAATTCTTATTTTTCTCTTATTCACAGCAGGCCTCATATAATCTATAATGTAAGCATGAAGAAGTTATATTCTTTAATCATCTTACTGATACTTTCTCTTTTTGCATTAACAGCTCAGCCGGAAGGTTACAGGGGGCAGAGAAAAACCCTTGATAATATTCCCTGCAGAGTAAGACGGGTTGATTTTGATTCTTCTTCTAAAGCTCTGGATATTTATTTTTCTTCTGCAATTGATCCCCGCAGTGTAAGGCCTGAATCAATTACAATTAATGACAGCCCTGTAAGGTCAAAAATTACCTTTAACAGGGACGGAAACCAGGTAAGGGTGATTATAGACCAGAAGAGTCCTTTTACAGTCAGAATTTCAGGCATAAAAAGTTATGAAGGAAATCCGGTTGAATCCTTTTCAAAAAGAATACAGTAAGGGTAAGTTATGGAAAAAGTTTTAATAGTTGAAGATGATGAAGGCATCAGTGATTTTGTAAAGGCTGAACTTGAGCACGAAGGTTTTGAAACAAAGGTTGCAGAAGACGGCCGAAAGGCTCTTGAATTATTTGAATCATTTAATCCGGATTTAATTCTGCTTGATGTAATGCTGCCACAGCTTAGCGGTCTTGAGGTTCTAAGAAGAATAAGAAAGACTTCTTCTGTTCCTGTAATTATGGTTACAGCCCGCGGAGAAACCTACGACAGGGTAAACGGCCTTGATGCTGGTGCTGATGATTATTTACCAAAGCCATTTGAAATTGAAGAGCTGCTTGCCAGAATGAGGGCGGTTATCAGACGCAGCTCAAAAATTGTAAGCGAAGCAAAATCCTATAAAATCCGGGACCTTGAATTAAACTGCGATAACATGAAGGTTACCCTTAAGGGCGAAGTAATAGAGCTTTCTAAAACAGAATATCTTATGCTCAAGCTTCTTATGGAAAGAAAGAATCAGGTGCTCAGCCGCGATGCCATGATTGATGAAGTCTGGGGCCAGGATCATTTTATTGATATAAACACAATTGATGTTTACGTTGGTTATTTAAGAAATAAAATTGATAATGTAGCTGGGGAAGTGTACATCAAAACTGTTCGTGGCAGCGGCTACATGATGATAGATGATGAATAATGAAAAGAGCTTTTCTTCATTCTGTTGCTGTAAGACTTGCCTTTAGATTCTCTCTGATTGTTGCTGTTACAGTAATCCTTTTGTCTTCTTCCTTTATAGGAATGCTCAATCTTATTGTACAGAATCAAAAATCAGAAGAGCTTTTGCAGGCAGTAGAAATTGTAGAAAAGGGCCTCCTTGCTGATAAGCCATCTTCTTTTGATTATGAAAAAGTCCACCTTCCATATTATATATCTTACCTGGTTTATTTAAATGGCCAGGGGGGAAAATACACTCTTACTGCCACCAACGATCCTTATCTTCCTGTGCTTGAAAAAAGCGGCAGAAAGGCCCGTAAATATGTTGATAGGGATTTCTTTCTTGATGGTGACTTAAATATCTATTATTTTACAAAAGATGTTCAACTGGATTCTTCAAAAGTTACAATTCAGACAGCTTTGAACATGGAAACCGATTCCTTTACCAGAATGACAGAGCAGCTGCCCTTGTCCATGTGCATAATTCTTATTCCGGTATTTGTAATTTCCTTTTTTGTAACCCTTTTTATTACAAAAAGAACCATGCTGCCGGTAAAAAGAATGACCGCAACGGCAAAAGAACTTAGTGCCAGCAGGCTGGATACCCTTCTTCCTCTTTCTAAGCACGGGGACGAAATTGATGATCTGGCCCTTACCTTTAATGACCTTTTCAGACGCATAAAAATAGATTTTGACAGGGAAAGGCAGTTTACCTCTGATGTTTCTCATGAATTAAAAACTCCTCTTGCCGTAATAATGGGGCAGGCAAAACTTTTGCAGCGCTGGGGAAAAGATGATGCAAAGCAGCTTGATAAATCTCTTTCTACAATTGTAAGGGAGTCTAAATCTATGTCTGCAATAATTGAAAACCTGCTGCAAATTTCAAGAATAGAAAACGGAAAACTTAAGCCGCAGCTGGAGCGTTTTAACCTTTTTGAGCTTTTTGAACGGTTGCGGGAGGAAGTTTTAAGCATTAATGCTCTGGTAAAGATAAATATCGATTGTAAGGAAAAGCTTTTTGTTATTGCAGATAAGGAACTTTTGCACCAGGTATTTACGGTAATTACTTCCAACAGCTTAAAATACTGTGCTCAGGCCGGAATCAATCCTATAATTCTGACTTTTTCTGCAAAAGAGACTTCAGAAAAAACTGAAATCTTTATAAAGGATAACGGCAAAGGTTTTGATTCTAAAACAATAGATCATCTTTTTGAGCGTTTTTACCGCGGAGACGATTCTCATAACCGTTCTGACGGGGGCTGCGGACTTGGACTTTCAATTGCAAAAACAATTATAAATGCAATGGAAGGCAGCATAAGCGCCTTAAATGATGATGGTGCAAAAATCCTCATCACTCTTTTTAATTAATCTAAAAATAAGCAGATTCTTATTTTTCTCTTAGTAAAGTTTCAAGAATCCCGAGCTTTTAAATGTCATAATAAAGACATAAAGAAAAGCACGGAGGTTGATTATGAAGAGTGTTTGTAGAAAGATATTTGTGGTGTTATTTATAGCTGTTTTTACATCAATGTTTACAGGCTGTTTTATTTTACTTGATGAAGAATTCTGGTCTGAATATGACAGTTCAAGAACAAAGGTTATTGTAAAAAATGAATGCAGCAAATATGGAGTTGATGCAGCCTATGTTTATGAAGTTGCAGTAAGAACTTCTACTTCTGAAGAATGGGAGTCATCCTGGTCCTGCGAAAATTATTCGGAGCCTCTTTATGCAGACAATAACTGTAAGTTTTATGTAAATAATGGCCGTTACTACTTCAGGGTAAGAATTGTTTATCCTAATTTAAGCAGCCGCTATGATTATTATGAAGATTTTATAACCGAAGGCAGAATAGCCTGTGCGGAAGGCGAAACACTTTATCTCTACTTTGATGGAGATAATTTATATACAGATTAAAAAAGTACTCGGGCAAAAAAATAGCCGTCTTTTAAGAGTATGTAAAATACTTTTTTAAGACGGCTTTTTTTATAAAAATTTCTAATTAGAAATCTTTCTTTTCTGTCTTTCTTCTCTTGTTCAAAAGTTTTCGTTCAAGAGTTGTTTTCTTCTGATGAAGAGTAGCAGAAGGTTTAACGAAGTATTCACGCTTTTTATATTCGCGGATAATACCTTCTTTTTCAACCATACGTTTAAAGCGTTTAATTGCTTTTTCGATGTTCTCTGAATCATCTACGTTGATTGTTGCCATGTGTGTCACCTCCTGTTGTTCGGAAATACCGTAAAAACAAAACTATTTTAAAGAAAAATAAAAACTTAATCAAGAGCAGGGCTCTTATTTTTGCAGAATATCTACTGTGTGGCTGGAAGCTCCCAGTAATTCCGGTCTTTCGCAGTTTTTCTGGTGGAAAGCAATAAAGGCCTTGAACTCTTCTTCATCCATCTCGTTCAATTCTTTACGCATATAATCACTTGGTCCATCAGCTGCAATTGTCTTTATTCTTTTTAGACCTGCTTTTTCGCTAAGCCTATAAATGTCTTCCAGGCGGACATAATCATACAAATCTTCTTCGCCACAAAGTGTATGAAAATCTTCTGAAAGGCCGCCCTTATTCATAACTTCTTTATATTTATGAGCCTTAAAACAGTAACTTATTACACTGTATTCATTCATTACATAGGCAATAAGAATATAGCCGCCTTTTTTTGTAATCCTCTTTGCTTCGTTTAAGGCTTTGAGTTTTTCTTCCTCTCCGTGTAGATGATAAAGAGGGCCAAAGAGAAGGGTGATATCAAAACTTTCATCTTTTAGAAAATCCAGCTTACGGGCATCTCCCTGCCAGGTTTTAATGTTTTCGTGTTTGCTTCTAAGAATTTCCAGATTGTGTTTTACAAGTTCAACGGCTGTAAGATCGTAGCCCTGGTGACATAATTCAAGGCTGTAGCGGCCGGTTCCGGCTCCAATATCTGCAATTTTGATTTTGCTTTTTTCAAAACCTGCTGCTTCAGATTCTATCCGCTCAAGGCATTCTTTTATATATTTAAGAGTGGTTAAAAATTCAACCCTGCCATGCCTTGTTGTAAGACGGTGTTCTTCGTGAAATTTATTATAATATTGTTCGAGTAAGGACATTTTTAAGACTTAAAAGCTTCTTCTACTTTAGAAATCCATGCTGCTTTTTCGTCTGCGGCAAGATAAGTTGCTTCAAAGCTGTTTATTACTAACTGTTTAATTTCGTCCATTGTAAAGTTCAGCTGACTGTGACAAATCCAGTATTCGTTTAATAAGTCTGATTTAAAGAAAACAGGATCATCAGTATTAACGGTTACAAGCATGCCTCTGTCAAAGAATTCTCTGATAGGATGGTCTTTTGCTTCTTTTACAACCTTTTTAGTAAAGGTATTCGAAGTAATACAAACTTCTACAGGAAGCTTACTTTCTGTAAGCTTCTGCATAAGTTTTTCATCCTGAATGGCTGTAATTCCATGACCTATTCTCTGGGCATGACATAAATTAATAGCATCCCAGATGCTTTCTGGTCCTACATCTTCTCCGGCATGGGCAACTACCTTGTAGCCTTCAGATTCTGCAAGCTTAAATACAGGGGCATAATCTTTTGCAGCGCCCTTACTTTCGGCACCGCCAAGACCAATACCAATAATATCTTCGCAAGGATATTCTTTAAGGAGTTTGTAATTATTCATGGCGTTTTCAAGACCAAAGGTGCGGCTTACGTCCATAATTAATTTAATTACTATACCTGTTTCTTTCTTTATTTCTGCAATCTTCTTTTTGAAGATTTTTACCATGTCTTCGTATTTAAAGCCCTTCTTAAGGAAGGCAGTAGGAGCAAAAAATGCTTCACAGTATGATATGCCGTTTTCAAGCAGATATTCTTTTAAATCATCAAAGATAAGGTTAAAGTCGTCTACAGATACAAGCAAATTCTGAACTTTTAAAAAGGCCTGAATGAAGCCATTTAAATCATTGTAGGAAAATATTTCATTTAACTCGTCATCGCTCATAGCTTTACCGTTACACTGTTCGTAAAGCTTTTTTACAGAGGCAAGTTTAATTACTGCTTCAATATGAATATGAATTTCTGCTTTTGGTACCTTTTTTATAAATGACTTAAATTCTACTTCGTTCATAATTTTGCTCCCGTCATATTTTATAATTATAAACCTAAGAAAAGAATAATACTACTCTAAAATCTATTATCGGCAAAAAATAGTCAAAACTTTATAAAAAGTTTATAATTGCATTTATGTTTAGCGATACACATTTTCATTACAGAACTATGACATCAACTTCTCAGGTAAATGGTCAGGAAGTACTTGAAGAACTTGCAAAAAGGGATTGTAAATTTGCCCTTGATATTGGAACCCGCTCTGATGATTTACTGGAAAGACAGGCGCTTTTAGAAAAAACTATAGCCCAGATAAAGAATTCAAAGCTTGCTGAAAAGGTAAGAAAGTATCTTTATTTTTCAGCCGGAATCTGGCCCGATATGGATTCAATTCATAATCGTTTTGAATGTATAAAAGAACTGGAAGAGCAGATTCAAAAGGCAAATTCTGGTGATGAGGATATTTTACATAGAAGGGTTGTCGCAATTGGGGAAGGGGGAATAGACCACCACTGGAACCCTGCCGGCGTAGATGGAAGATGCGAAGATGATTTTGATACAAAGACCTACCTGGCAGAAAGGGAACTTTTTGAACTTCAGCTGCAGCTTGCAAAAAAAATGGATTTACCTTTTATTGTTCATTCAAGAGACGGTTTTGAAGATACCCTGGACTGCATTAAAAATGCGGGCTGGAATAAGGGAATTATACACTGCTACAGTTATGGTCTTGAAGAAGCAAAGGCCTTTTTAGATTTGGGCTGGTATATCAGCCTTAGCGGAAGTGTAACCTATACGAAAAAGAAAAATATGGAAGCTATGGAAGAGCTGATTAAATATATTCCTTCTGACAGGCTTTTATGCGAAACAGATGCTCCTTATTTAGCGCCTGTACCTGAAAGGGGGACTGTAAATACTCCTGTAAAAGTCGAACATACTTATGCTTTTGTTTCACAAATAAGGGGAATAAGTAAGGAAGAACTTAGTGACCTTGTAGATAAAAATGTAAAGGTGCTTTTCAGGGTATAAAAAAACTCTCACAGGTCTGACTGTGAGAGTTTGTAAAGTATCTTATCCTGCCCTGTATAGAGCCGAATTAAGACAATACTATAATATTAATAAAAGAACTTGTTTTAAGACTGCCTTCAGACTAAAGTTAGTACATGAAGAAATATCAAATTCTGTATACTTTGATTTACCAAAATAAGTTTCTTCTGGAGCTTTAGCATCTTTTTTTGTCCAGCTAACTGCATGGTAAAGTACAGAATATTTATTCTTTGTTACTGTAATAGATTTTTCTTCACTTCCTTCTGCTTCATCAGCAACTGTAAGACTTTCGTTAATATCCCAATGCTTATAGATATAGTTTGAGTCTAGTTTGAAGTTATCAAGAATATCGCCTACGCCTGTTGCAGACATATCTGGTACAATTAATACTGTAAATCCCGCTGGGATTGTCTTATAGTTATACTTAGTTTCTGTTGAACTGAACATAACAAAGCAGTCTAATTCAACTCCTTTGTACTCAATATTATACTGTTCCCATTCCTGTTCAGGGGCATCCAGTAATCCACAGCTGTTTAATACAAACAGATTTGCAGCCAGCAATAAAATTCCAAAGATTTTCCATGTTTTATTCATATTTTTCTCCAGTTTTCACACGTAAGTGCATTTTTTTCTTTTCTTAAGAAAAGCTTTTAAAATTATAGTTCAATGTATTTAGAATGTCAAAATCTCTTTATACCTTAAACTTATCTACAGTTGTACCAAGAATCTCGATATTACTGCTGTTTTTACGGGTAAGATCGTTTACAGAGTTAATGGAATTATTGATGTTTTCCATACCCAGAGCCATTTCTTCCATGCTGGCCATAATTTCATCTGTAAGACGGGCAAGATGCTCCATTTTTTCGTTTACAGCATTGCTTTCACTCTGCATTGTGTGTCCACCAGAGCGAACGTTTTCCGTAATATCATTAATCTTTTTAATGGCTTCCAGTACCTGAGTACCACCTTCCGACTGTTCCTGCATGGCATTCATAATTGTAAGTTCCTGCTGGGCAACTTGCTGGGCAAGACCGTAAATTTCAGAGAAGATTTCCTGAAGCTTATTGGTAGAATCAGCAACTTCATTAATACTCTTAAGAACTTCTGTAAGGTTATTTGTAATTGTTTTACCCTGTTCATTAGAGTCTTCTGCCAGCTTTCGGATTTCGTCGGCAACTACAGAGAAGCCCTTTCCTGAATCTCCGGCGTGGGCAGCTTCAATTGCCGCATTCATGGCAAGAAGGTTTGTCTGACTGGCAATATTCTGAATGATGTTACTTGCTTCAAGCAGGGTTTCTGACTGCTGTTTGATTTTATCTGTGGCAAGAACAGTTCCTTCTACGCTGGAACGTCCGCTTCCTGATGAAGCTTCCAGAGCTTTGATTGTATCACTGTTCTTTTCAAGAATTCCTGTTACCGAACGGATATTTGCAACCATTTCTTCAATTGCAGAAGAAGATTCTACTACGCAGGAACTTTGACTCTGAATATCGCTTACAAGATTTTCTACAGAAGATTTTACAGAAGACATAGATTCTGTTGCTTCCATAACGTTCTGTCCCTGAAGCTGAATCTGTCTGTTTACGCTTTCAATATTTGCAGTAATCTGATTTGCTGCGGCTGCTGTATCGTTCATATTGTTGCTCAGATCAACACTCTGATCCTGCATGGTGATACTTACATCTTTTACCTGACCAATAGAATTCTGAAGTTTTTTCATGGTTTCGTTAAAGTAAGTGAACATACGGCCAAGTTCATTTGAGCTTTTTACTTCCATGCGAACAGTTAAATCTCCATCACCCTGGGCAATATTCTTCATAGCAAGTTCACCCTTATGAAGATCTTTAGAAACTCTTCGGATAATAAAATAGCTTAAAAGGATTACCTCAATTAAGGTCAAATGGAAAATTATTACAACATTTGCAACAATTTTAGTTCCGCTTTTATAAACTTCTTTTGTAGGAACATTTACTCCTAAAAACCAGACCTCATCAGCATCACCTACAGTAAAAGGCTTGTAATATTTTGTGATTTTTTTATTGTCTTCAATTCCATTGATTGGGAAGGGAGTTTTATCTTTAGCAGACTTTGTAAAAAGAGCTGCAGTCTCTTTTGAAGAAAAATCTTTGCTTAACTGACCTTCATCTTTTGAATTTTTTGTTACTGCAATAAGACCTGTATGTGCCACGAGTGAAAGATAGCCGCTTTCATAGAGTTTTGCTTCCTTTAAGATTGAAGAAAGGGAGTTAAGAGACATATCTACACCCAGCATACCCATAATCTGGCCTTTGCTGTTGTGAAGAGGGAAGGCAACGCCGCAAACCCACATCATTTTGCCGCCAACTTCATATAAGTTAGGCTGAATCAGAATGCCCTTGTTCTTTTTCATTGGTTCTTCATACCAGAAGCTGCCTTCGTAATCTGTCAGGGCACAGCATTCAATTTTAGAACCATCATAGGTCCAATATGGTATAAGACGGCCTGTTTCATCATAGGTTTCGTCATAATTTTTATAAAGGTGATCAAGTCCATCCAGTGCATTTTCTTTCCATACACAATAGGCGTCGACTAAATCCGGATTTAATTCCAATGTGTGTTTTAACAGGTTATTGATATAAGTTCTTCTTTCTGCTTCGGGAATATCTTCATATCTTTCTAAAGAAGCCTGAAGTGTTTTTGCAATGTTGTATTCCATTGTAAGAATTTTTGCAGTACTTTCTCCGTAGCGTTCTGCTGTAGAAATAAGATAGTTTTTAGATACATCTGTAAAAGATGTGTTTACCATTCTGGTAATAAAGGCTATACATAAAGATAGTAATGTGAATAAGGCGAGACCTACATAAAGTGTAAGCTGACGTGTTAGGGATTTGCTGATAAAATTCATTGTAACTCTCCTGTAATTATTTAACTAATTATAAGGGGAGTTTTCTTATATGTAAAACAAAAAAAGGAATAAGATGCTCTACTTTTTCATCAGACTTTTAATTTCAGAGTCTGACAAATAGCGCCACTGGCCTTCCTGTAAATCTTCCGGCAGCATAAGGGGGCCAATGGATTTTCTTTTCAAACTTAAAACTTCATTACCAACAGCAAGGAACATTCTTTTTACCTGGTGAAAAAGACCCTGCTTTATGGTGACAAGGGCCTGTCGGTCGCCTGTGAAGGTTACCTGCGCGTCAGAAATATTTTGTTCCGGGGCTTTTTTTTGCGCGGGGAGGGTGAGCCCTTGAAGAAATAGCTTTGTGATTTTGATTTTTTCTTCTTCGCTTACCTTATTTTTAAGCTCCACCTGGTAGCATTTTTCTATGTTATTTTCCTGTCTTGTAATTCTGTCAGAAAAAAAGCCGTCGGTGGTTAAAAGCAGGAGTCCGGTAGTATCACAGTCCAGCCTGCCCACCGTATGCAGCCTTGCACCTCTTTTTGCTTTTAAAAGGTCCTGAAGTTCTTGCGGTAAAAGTTCATATACAGTTTTATGAGAATCTGAAACAGAAGAGCATACATAACCTGAGGGTTTGTTCATTAAAATGTAAATCACTGGATTTTTGCATTGCGTTCCCAAAAGATTCCCTCACTATAGCCCTGAATGCTTTTATCTGTATCTGCCATATTTAGTCTTTTTTGTGCAAGCAGAGAGTATTCTTCGTTAATTTCTATTCCACAGTAATTGCGGCCCAGTTTTTTTGCAGTTACGCTGGAGGTTCCGCTTCCTAAGAAGGGGTCAAAAACCATGTCGCCGGGCTTTGATGAGGCAAGAATAAGTTTTGCGTAAAGCTTTTCCGGCTTCTGGGTAGGGTGATCTGTGTTTTCCGGCATGGACCAGAAGGGAATGCTTATGTCATCCCAGAAGTTTGAAGGGCAGGTAAGGCGGAAATTTCCTTCCTCTGTTTTCTGCCAGTCTTTAGGCAGTCCTTCCTTTGTGTAAGGGGCTAAAACCCTTCTTTTTATTTTGACGGCTTCAAGATTAAAATAGTAATCATCAGGATTTTTTACTGCAAACCAGATATCTTCCATTCCGTTTTTCCAGTTTGCCTTAGCGCCCCGTCCTTTTTCCCTCTGCCAGGTAATTCTGTTAAGAACTGTAAGCTCTTTTTCCAGGGCTCTCTGCAGGCTGGCTGTACATTTCCAGTCTCCACAGAGGTAAAGGCTTCCGTTATTTTTGAGCTTTTTGCAAACTTCCGGCAACCAGGATTCCAGGTAGAAATCATATTTTTCGCTGGTCATCTCTTTAAAATTCATGCCGTTAAAGTTCTTGGACAGATTATAGGGAGGGTCAATGATGATTAAATCTGCAAAAGCATCAGGCAGCACTTTTAGTGCATCAAAAATATCTGCATTTATAACCTTGTTTACAAAAGAAAGGCCTTTCTTAATTTGTGCGGCACTTACAGTTTCTTTTTTAAGGCCTTCAATTTCATCACTGCCCAGAACAATTGTCCTGTTATTTTTTGCTCTTACTTTTTCCATAATACGAGACTCTATCAGAATTGCTTAATTTTTAAAAGATGATGTACATTACAAAAACCCAGATAAAGGCTACTGCAGTTGCAAGTTTTAGTCCTGTTCCAAGAAGAAAACCTGTAAAGGCTCCTGCTGCGGCTTTAAAAACCCTCTGCATATCTGAAGAATCGTTTATAAGTTCTCCAATTAAGGCTCCTGCAAAAGGACATAAAATAATTCCTATTGGTCCAATAAAAAAGCCTGCAATTAAACCTATGGTGCAGCCCCAGGTGCCGGCCTTTGAACCTCCGGCTCTGTTTGTCATAAGGGCCGGTAAAACATTATCAAGAACAGAAACAACAATGGCTGCAATAGCGCAGACAACAATTACCCAGACTGGAATCTGCATGTAAGAAATCCAGTGGCCAAGGAGGAGGCCTATCCAGGCAAGGGGGGCACCCGGTAATACCGGAACAAAAGTGCCCAGAGTTCCAGCTGCAAGGCATACTACCGCGAGTATTAAAAGTACTACATCTAAAGTCATGTTTTTATTATAATATTATTATGAGTAAAATTATAGCCTTTCTTAAAAAGGAAATTATGCTGAGCCTTTCTCTCCTGGTTGCGATAATTTCTTTATTTATAACTCCCCCTTCCAGGGAACTATTGAACACTATCGATTGGAAGACTCTAGCAACCCTTTTTATGCTTTTAAGCGTGCTTGAAGGTTTTAAAAAAGAAAGCATTTTTAATCCTGTACTAAAACTGACTTCTAATATAAAGAGTCAGCTTGTATTAACCTGTTTTCTGGTTTATTCAGTTTTTCTAACTTCCATGTTTGTTACAAACGATGTTTCCCTGATTATTTTTGTTCCAATCACCATTGTTTTATTTAAGGCCGGACATAAAGAAGCCTATATTATTCCTGTTTTGACTTTTGAAAACATTGCAGCTATAAGAGGTTCCCTGCTGACTCCTTTTGGAAGTCCCCAGAATCTCTTTTTATTCAGTAAAAGTGATATAAGTTTTTCTTCATTTTTATTGATGATGCTTCCTTTATGGCTTTTTAGTGCATTTTTACTCTTTTTATTTATTTTATTCCTCTACAGACATGACAAAAAAGAAATGATAGAAATAAGTCATGATAAAAATGAGTATGTCTGGCAGCCGGAAGGAAGATTCAAAAGGCTTTTATATATCAGTCTTTTTATAATAATTGTCTTTACTATTGTAAGCAGAACTAAATACTGGCCTTTTGTAACACTTTTTATTGCCCTGGCCCTGATTATTTTTGATTTTAAGATTCTTCTTCGCACCGATTACGTGCTTCTTTTAACCTTTCTCTGTTTTTTTGTATTCAGTTCTTCCTTGTGCAGAAATCCTCTTATTGCAGACTTTTTACAGAAAAAAGTTTCGGGTCATGAATATGTCTGGAGTATTCTGCTCAGTCAGGTAATTTCTAATGTTCCTGCAAGTATTGTTTTATGGCCTTTTACAAAGAGCCTTAAGGCTTTAATTTATGGACTTGATTCTGCCGGCCTGTGTTCCATTATTGGTTCTCTTGCCAGTGTTATAAATCTTCGCCTCTATAACAGAGAGTATCCGGGCCAGGGCTTTACCTTTATCCGAAAGTTCACCTGGATAAGTTTAATCTTCTTTGCAATTGTGGTTCTTCCCCAGTATCTGCTCCTGCTTTTAGATTGACTTTGCCTGCCCCCGGAAGTGACCCGGAACTGACCTGCTGCGGGAAATTGCCTTACTCAGAAAATAGCCTTACAAAAGAATCTCCTGACTGCGAAAAGCCCATCTTTTTCAGATACTTTTCGTGGGCCGGAATGCTGCTTCTTGCGGTAAGTTTTTTTATTCCCCTGTCTTTAAGATAATTAAAGAAAAACTTTGCGGCACTGGTGTCTCTGTAGGCGGCGGTGGTGTAATCAAGTTTTACCTGAAGTCCGTCATCCTCTTCTTTTGCAATAAAAAGACCTGCGGCTGTCTGGCTGCAGTTTATAAGATAAATTTTGTCTTCTCTTTGGGGGCCTGTAAAGTCGGGAAAGAAGTTTTTAATATCCTCTGAATAGGTTTTTAAAAAATAAGAAAGATAGCCGTCTTCTGCCTTAAGTTCTATGGCTGAATATTCTTTTTTTGTGTTCATCAGTTTGTAAAGGCTTACGGCATTTATTGCAATTAAACAAAGCTGCATGGCGGCAGTAGGATAAGAATGAATGCAGACTGCATAAGCGCAGAAAATTATGCTTCCTATGGTGTTGATTACCCGGAGCTTTACTACGGAAGTCATCAGCATGGAAATAATTACAAGAAAGGAACCTGTATAACCGATCAGTTCTAATATAAAAGATGTGTTCATAGCTAAGATTTTATAGTTTAAATGAAGGGGAAACAAGAAAAAAAATCCCCTTAGCCGTTTTTAAGGCGGGTAAGGGGATTAAGCACATATTTTATGCCTGATAATTATTTAAGGTTAATCATACTCTTGTCGTAGTCAGAAGGAGCCTTGTAACCCATTAATTCCATTAAAGTTGCAGGCCAGCTTGAAATGCCTAAGCCTTCGTTAAGTTTTGTATTATCGTATTCACCCTTGTATTCAGGGTCATAAATAATACCTGGAACTGGATTTAATGAGTGAGAAGTCTTGGCTTTTGGTTCTCCGTTCTTGTCCATTTTTACACTTCCGTCTTTTGCATGTTCGTACATGTCATCAGAGTTTCCGTGGTCTGCAGTAAGACATAAGATACCGCCTGCTTCGTCAATTGCTGCCTTAAGACGGCCAAGCTGTAAATCCATACCTTCCATAGAACATACAACTGCATTGAATACACCTGTATGACCAACCATATCACCATTTGGATAGTTCAAACGGATATGATCATATTTTCCGGATTTGATGGCTTCGATTACTTTGTCTGTAATTTCTGCACATTTCATCCATGGTCTCTGTTCAAAAGGAACTGTATCAGATGGAATTTCAATATAGTCTTCGAGTTTTTCGTCGAATTTACCCTGGCGGTTTCCGTTAAAGAAGTAAGTTACGTGGCCGTATTTCTGAGTTTCAGAAATTGCCATTAATTTAACGCCTGTTTTTGTAAGGTATTCACCCATTGTGCGGTCAATGCTTGGTGGGTTTACAAGATACTGATGAGGAATGTGAGCATCGCCATCGTATTCCATCATTCCGGCATATTCGCAGGCAGGGACACGTTTGCGGTCAAAGTGAGAGAATTCTGCACCGGCTTCGAATGCATTTGTAATTTCAAGGGCGCGGTCACCTCTGAAGTTGTAAAGAATTACAGAATCACCGTCTTCAATTGTTCCAACAGGCTTTCCATCTTTTGCAATTACGAATTCGTGCATATCCTGGTCAAGAAGACCTGCGTTTTCTGCACGGTAAGTTTCAATTGCCTTTGTTGCAGATTCGAACATTCTTCCTTCGCCTAAAACGTGAGCGTACCAGCCTCTCTGAACCATTGGCCAGTCTGCATTGTAGCGGTCCATTGTGATGAACATACGTCCGCCGCCTGAAGCAATCTGATAGTCTGCATCTTTGAAAGAAGCGAGGTATTCTTCGAGTGGAGTTACGTAAGCAAGGGCAGATGTAGGATCTACGTCGCGGCCGTCAAGTAAAGCGTGTACACGAATCTTTTTAACGCCTTCTTTATTTGCCTGGGCAACCATTGCCTTTAAGTGATCAATGTGGGCATGAACGTTTCCGTCAGAAACTAAGCCGATAAAATGTAAAGAAGAGTTTTTGTCTTTTACATTTTTGATAAGTTTTTTCCAGGTTTCGCCTTCATACATTAAACCTGATTTAATAGATTCATTAACAAGTTTTGCACCCTGGGCAAAAACACGGCCACAACCAATAGCGTTGTGTCCAACTTCACTGTTACCCATATCGTCATCAGATGGAAGTCCAACTGCTGTTCCGTGTGCTTTTAATTTGGTGTGTGGACAGTTTGCTGTAAACCAGTCAAGATACTTCATTTTTGAAGCCTTTACTGCATCACCTTCTTCGTATTTTCCATATCCAACTCCGTCCATAATTACAAGGACAACTGGACCTCTTCGACCTTTCCAGTTTGGATTTTTTTCCAATGCATGCATTGTGTCTGCCATATATTTACTCCTATAAAGATAAACTTTTTCTGAATGAATATTATAGTAAATATAGCGAATTTTATCGGCTTATACAAATAGAGAGAGAGGAGGAAATATATTCTAAAATATAATTCTGTGTTACAATTTCTCATATGAAAGAGAATGAGAACTTTATCAAGTATCGTGAAAATCTCTATCTTAAATGGCAGAGAACGATATTATTAACAAGCTTATTTGCAGCCTGCGTTATTCTGTTTATAGAAATTTTTACATACATCACTTTTATAACAAACGGTTTAGGACCAGACAACGATTTATATTATATTCTCATAAGGATTGTAATTCCTTCCAGTCTTAACTTTGGAGTTTTATTTGCTGCCTCCCTGGTAACGAAAAATAAGAAAATTAATTGCAGGGTAAAAAATATTATGGTTTCTTATGCCATCTTTACTATCTGCAGTGTAGTTTCAATTTTTCACAATTACTTTTGTGTTCTTCTTGCAGCTCCTTCCTTTGCCTTTTTTATCTGTTCTATTTTTGGCGATACAAAAATCCTGAATATGCTGGCTCTGAGCGAAATTCCTCTTCTTATAATTTCTCTGGTGGTTTTTTGTTTTGTTGAGCTTGAACTTATTTTCAAAGTATTAAACATGCTTTGTTCCATTGTCTTTATAGTTTTTTCATTTGCTTTTTCTCATACCTTTGTAACAACTCATGCAAATCTTCTGGATTATATACATAAAAACTACCGGCTTCAGACCGATTTAATTCAGGAACTGAATATAGATTCTCTTACCAAACTTTATAACAAAAAGGCTATGGATAATGCCATTGGAAGAATTATTCATAAGTCTATTTATGAAGATATAAAACCATATCTTGTAATTCTGGATATTGATTTCTTTAAGAAAATTAATGACCGCTTTGGTTACAGCATGGGCGACAGGGTTTTAATGACAATTTCCGAAATTATAAAGGACAAGATGGGGGGAGCAAGGCAGGCTTTCCGTTATGGCGGCGAAGAGTTTGTACTTCTTTTTGAAGATACCCTGCAGTTCCCTGTTATAAGTCTGGTAGAAGAAATTCAAAACGAGTTTTCAAATTATAAGTTTGATTTTGATTCAGAAGCTTCCTATACCATCAGTGCGGGTATTTCTGCCCTTGAACCAGGCTGGGATTCTAAAAAGTGGTTCAGAACCGCAGACGAGTCCCTTTACTATGCAAAAACTCACGGCAGAAATCAGATTAAGATTTACGAAAAAAGTTATTAATAAAGAATAATTCCGCGCGGGCAGGAAAATCTCCCGGGCAAAAGAGCCGCGAGGGCAAAAAAAAAGACTGCCTTAAAAAAGCAGTCTTTATGGAGAATAGGGGGTTCGAACCCCTGACCCTCGGCTTGCAAAGCCGATGCTCTAGCCAGCTGAGCTAATTCCCCTCAGTTGTTAATAAAATAGCGTATTGCTTAAAAAAAATCTATGCTTTTTAAAAAAAATCTCATTTTTTCCGATATTCTAAATATGAAAAAGAATATCTTAATTATCTTATTTTTAGTCTGCAATTGTCTGCTTTTTTCTGAAGTATATAAAACAAATGTTACAGTTTCTTATTATGCGGGCGATTTTCACGGGAAAAAAACATCAAACGGGGAATATTTTAATATGAATGCCTTTACCTGCGCTCATAAGTCCCTGCCATTTAATACTGTCTTAAAGGTAACAAATCTTTCTAACGGGAAGTCGGTAGAAGTCAGGGTAAATGACCGGGGCCCCTTTGTTGCCGGACGAGAAGTGGATTTATCTAAAGCGGCTGCTAGTCAGATTGGTATGATAAAGAGTGGAACCTGCAGGGCAAAAATTGAAATTGTTAAAATGGGAAAAAATACAAAATTAAGCCAGCAGACTGCTGATAGTGCAAAAAAAATAATGGAGAAACTTTATGGCAAGAGTGAAAGTTATGATCCATCCCTTTTTTATGATATACAGATAGCTTCTTTTTCTACAAAGGAAGCTGCCAGTAAAACTGCACAGAAACTTTTAAAGGCAGGTTTTAAAGATGTGGTTTACCAGAAAACATCTTCTGCGGTCAGGGTTACAATTAAAAAGGTTCCGGGGCAGAAGGTTTCAGAAACCGAAAAAAAACTGCAGGAAAAAGGTTTTACGAATTATCTTGTAAAAGTAAGAAAGAATTAGCAGCTGACTGCTTTTATATATTTTTAAGTAGGGTATAATCTAAGTATGTCCTTAAAAATTGGTTCAATAGGTTATAATCATTCTCATGGAGCAGATTTTAAGCAGGACTTACCAAACGGCCCTGGCGCCTTTTTGTTTTTACTTGTAAAATCTCCCTCTGTTTTTTATATAAAAGACAAGCGGTATAACGTAATGAAAAACTCCTACCTTATTCTAAGGCCTGCTACCAGGTGTTTTTACAAGGCCCAGAAAGATAATTATGTTGATGACTGGTTTTACTTTCATTTTGAAGAGGCAGGAGATGAAGAAGAACTTTTAAAACATGGACTCCTGTTTGACCAGCCTGTTTTTCTTGGCAACACAGATGAACTTTCCACAATAATCCATCAGATTTCCTATGAACATTTTTCTAATGATGATTATCACGAAACTATAAAAGATCTGCTTACAAAATTCTTTTTCTATAAACTTGCCAGAATAATAAAATCTGACAGGATTGCTTCTTCCGATGTGCTTGCTTCCAAGAACGACAAAATTTCTTACCTGCGTACCCGTCTTTTTGAGCAGCCGGACCTTTTTTCAAATGTAGATGAAATGGCAGATTTTGTGGGCTTAAGCAGATCGGGTTTTCAGCATCTTTATACAAAAAACTTTGGTGTTAGTGTAATCAAGGATGTTATAAGCGGCCGAATAGAAAAGGCAAAATCTTATCTTGTAAAAACAAGCCTTACAATCAGTGAAATTGCCTCCAAATGCGGTTACAAAAGTGATTTTCATTTTATGAGGCAGTTTAAGGAACAGACAGGCTTTACGCCTACAGAATACAGAAACGGTTCAACCTGGCTTCATATTCAAAATGTTACCTAAAAAAGCATAAAAGGTTATAACATTTTTTCTATTTGGACTGATAATCCTTCTTATGGAGGATTTCTATGAAGAAAGCATTTAGATTTATTATTATCTCAATAAGTACCTTATTTTTATTATCTTGTGCATCAAACACAAATACAAATAGTAAATACAGCTACGAGCCTGTAGATGATTCAGATTTAGAAAACATGTCTGCTCTGCAGTTTACACAGGTTATAGGAAATGGAATTAATCTTGGAAATACTTTTGAAGCAAACGGTGCCGGTTGGATGGGCTATAATGCAAGTCCAAATCAATATGAAACTGCCTGGGGGCAGCCGGTAACTACAAAAGCTATGTTCGAGGCAATGAAGTCTGCCGGTCTTGATTGTGTGCGCATTCCTGTAGCATGGACAAGCACCATGGACTGGCGGGAAAACGACTATGAAATCAATGAAAATTTTATGAACCGTATAAAAGAGGTTGTCGGCTGGGCCTTAGATTCCGGACTTTATGTAATGATTAATGACCACTGGGATTATGGCTGGTGGGGACTTTTTGGAAGTGATAAAACAAAAGCCTATAAGATTTTTGATGCAATCTGGGACCAGGTTGGAAGTGAATTTAAAGATTATGATTACCGTCTTATTTTTGAAGCAGGAAATGAAGAGTGGGGCGACCGCTTTAATGATGAAGTTGACGGAGAAAAGGGCAGCCTTTCTGTTTCTGACCAGTATCTTTTAATTCATGAACTTGCCCAGCATTTTGTAGATAAAATAAGGGCTCAGGGCGGAAAGAATGAAAAACGCTTTCTTTTAATTCCAGGTTACAGCACGGACATTGAAAAAACATGTAGTTCAGAATACCTTATGCCAGAAGACAGTACAAACACAGTTCAAAAGCTTTTGATTTCTGTTCATTATTATTCACCAGCTTTATATTGTATCCTTGAAGAAGATGCAAAATGGGGAAAGGTTCAGACTTCCTGGGGATCTTCATCAGATATTTCTACACAGAATACCTTGCTTGCCAAAATGACAAAATTTACAGATCAGGGCTATGGTGTAATCATTGGCGAATATGGAGTCGCAAAGCTTAAGTCTACCGGCGAAAAAAAGGATGGTATGGAAAAATGGATGAAAAATGTCCTTGAAAATAGTGACAGATATAATTACGCTCCATTTTTGTGGGATTGCAATACCTTCTTTAAAAAGACTGGAACTTTAGGCTTTACTGATCCTGAGATTGCCTCGGTTTATAAAAAATAAAAAAAGCCTTTCCTTGCACCCCTATTTTTTACATGTTATAATGAAGCCTATATTATTGGGGTGTTTATGAACGAAGAATTAGATCCAGAAATTGCAGCATTAATTGCTAACTCAGAAGATGGAAAAGCTGACAATTCAGATAATATACTTGATAACGTTGAAGAGTTTGAAGTTCCTACTAAAAGGAAATCTTTGTTTTCTAAAAGTGTAGATGAAGTTGTTCATGGCGGCAGCGGAAATCGTTCCATCCATGAAGTTGATTTAAGTAAAACCACTTTTGACCCTTTAGATAAACTTGTAAGCGACCAGCCTTCTGAGGTTTTTGCAGACAAGACTTATTATAAAACTGTATTAACCGGAGAAAATCAGTCGGCCCAGAGGGTTCACCAGGTATTGTCAAAATATTTAACCTGCAAAGATCCAAAGGACCGTGCTGTTTTCCGTCAGCAGATTGTAACCGCCTACTGGGAATTAATTCGCGGTATGGTAGGAAAAATGTCTTCTTCTGCAACCCCAATGCCAAAAAGAATGCTCATTCGTTTTGGAGTTCTTCTTCCTTCTTTGTTTAAGGAAGAACAGAAAGCCTATTTTTCTAAAATTTTTTTAGAAAACAGAACCGGAGAACCAATTCTTTATACTGATGAATGGTTTAAAGAAATTGCAACCGGAAAAATGACCAACTCTGCAACCGATGAAAAAAAACAGTCTCATAAAACTGCCAATATGAGTGCAGATGAAGCTGCCATGGTAGAGCAGTCCAGATTAATGCAGCTGCAGTCAAAAAATTCCGGAAAACTTCAGAGTGCAGAAAATCTCTTGAATATAAAAGAAAATGAAAGACAGATGCTGGAAAACGATTTAAGGGATAAGCTTGAAAATCTGATGGAGCACCAGCCTGTTTTGGGAATGGAGCCTCACAGAGCTGCCCTTACCGAATTTCAGAGAAAACTCTTCCCTGAACTTACAGATTTAATTCATAGAATTTCTAAAAATGATAAGGAACTTTCAAAGTGTCTGGCAGAATACCAGGAAGCAAAGGGTACTTATGATAATGTTCAGAGTAAGATTTCTGATCAGGGACCAATTCAGACAAACGATACAGAAGCTGTAAAAATTGAATTTGAAACTGTAAGGCAGATGGCAAAAATGACTGTCGGTCGCCGTGGTAATCAGTTCCCTATTTTTACAAGAGAGTTTTATCACTGTACTGAAAGGGGAACCGGTTCGCGAGAAAATGTAATTGAAGTTTTAAGGTGGATAGAATCTATTGATCCTGGTGTTTTCCACCGTATTCATAAAAATATTCCAAACAGAATTGTACCTTACGTTCTTCTGGTTCCAACTTACGGAGACAGGGGCTTCTGCTGGGAACCTTTTGACCGTTATAACAGAGTTACCAGCCGCGGCCGTATTGTTGTTCCAATGTATCCAAAAGACCTTAAGATTGCAGTTCTTACAGCTGTTGCCGATTTAAGATGGCAGGTTGCAAAGGAAAAAGCTTCTTACTACTGGATGGAAGAAGGTCTTACCGGTCAGTACTATCAGCATGCGGAACAGCTTAAATTAAAGGGTGACTTAAAGGAATTCTTTATAGAAGATTATATTTTATGGATGACAAAGGAAAGCGAAGGAGTTCAGCGTCTTGATAAGGATGTAAGGGGTATTTTCTGGCGAAATATGCCATTCCCTAAAGAACGCAAGGAAGAACTCAGAAAAAGATCCCTTGTTTATGATGAACTTTGTAAGAAAGATGCTAACCGCGAAATGAGTGACGGATATTAATACTTTATTCTCCGCTCAGAGCAATTACCGGGTCCAGTTTTGCAGCCCTGCTTGCAGGGTTTAAGCCGAAGAAGATTCCTACAAAAACAGAAAAAATAAAAGCTATCAGACAGGCTTGTGTACTTATTACATAAGCCTGTTTTTGTACATATTCCACCGCAAGACTTATTATAATTCCCGAAATTACACCTAAGACTCCGCCGATAAGGGTAATGCTGGCCGATTCAATTAAGAACTGCTGCCTTATATCGTTTGGAGAAGCGCCCAGGGCTTTTCTTATTCCGATTTCCCCCTTGCGCTCTGTAACGGTTACAATCATTATATTCATAATGCCAATTCCCCCTACCAGCAGAGAAATGGCCGCAATGGCACTAAGCATCATACTCATGGTGCCGGTGATTTTACTCATCTGGTCAATCATAGTCTGCATGGAATTAATGCGGACCGCATAGGAGTTTCCAGTTTTTTCAGTACAGTAATTTCCTATTGTGGTAACAAGTTCCAGAGCCTTCTGGTTCGAAACTGCCTGAACCATGGCCGAGTCTGCAGAAGGATTTGGTTTTATCTTTTTTGAATAAAAGCCCCTTGGAATAAAGGCTGCTCCCCCTTCCATACCGGTAGTCTGGTCTTTAAGAACCCCGATTATTTCAAAGCAGAAGCTGACATTACTTGCAACAAGAATCAGCTGTTTACCAAGAGCATCGCCTGCTGGAAAATAATCCTGGGCAGTTTCGTGATTAAGAATAATTTTTTGAGTTCCTTCTTCGTTATCTGTTACATTAAAAAAACTTCCGTACTCCAGCTGCATGTTATACATTTCAAGGTAACCGGTTTCTACGGCAGAGCAGCTTACGGTGGAAGAAGTTTCTCCATAAGCAATTGTGGCACTCAGGGTATTTTTGTACCAGATTTTTTTTATGTTATCTATGTTATCAAAAAGTTCAGTTCTGAAGGCTTCGTCTAAAACAATTGTATTTGACTGGCTGCCTTTTTTCATTTTTCCGGCATTTACACTCACAACATCAAGGCCGGCCTGACCAAAGGTTTTTTCTACTTCTTTTGTGGAGCTTTTTCCCATGCTGGTGATTACAATTACAGAAGCTACTCCGATTATAACCCCCAGTAAAGATAAAAAGGTTCTGGTTTTATTTCTTTTAAAATTGTTCAGTGCGTTTATAAAATCTTCCCACATAAGTGACTTAAACCCCTTGCATCATTCTACAATCTGACCGTCTAAAATACGGATGCAGCGCTCCATGCTCTGGCCAATTCCATTGTCATGGGTAACAACAATAATTGTTGTTCCTTTTTCCTTATTAATCTTTCTGAAAAGTTCCATAACGTCCTTTCCGGTTTTAGAATCCAGGGCTCCGGTAGGCTCATCGGCCAGTAAGATTTTTGGACTGGTAACCATAGCTCTTGCAATTGCAACCCTCTGCTTCTGACCTCCCGAAAGTTCATGAGGACGATGATTTATTCTTTCGCTAAGCCCTACAGAATCCAAAGCTTCCCTTGCCATCTGCCGCCTTAAGTTTTTTTCTATGCGCTGATATTTTAAGGGCAGCATTACATTTTCTAAAACCGTCATGGAAGGAATCAGGTGATACTGCTGAAAAACAAAGCCTATTGTCTGATTCCTTAAAATGGCAAGTTCCTTTTCCTTCATTTTTGCAGTTTCTTTTCCGTTGATTTTTACAATGCCGCTTGTGGGCCGGTCCAGACAGCCAATCATATTCATGCAGGTAGATTTTCCTGAGCCCGAAGGTCCCATTATGGCAAGAAACTCCCCCTGAGAAATTTCAAAACTGATTCCCCTCAGAGCTTCAACCTTGTTTTCGCCCATCTGATAGGTTTTTACAACATCTATAAGCTTTACAACATTTTCGGCCATATCACATTACCCGATAATCAGCGCTTAAAACCTGCAGCCCCTGTATTTCCGGCAGCCGGCAGGTTACCCTGTTTTTTGTTTGATGAATTTTTGTTCTGTCCGGATTTTTTTTCTGCAGTCTGCTGTAAAAGCAATTCTCCTCCAGTTAAGCCTTCCAGAACTTTTACATATTCTTTTCCGTAAGGTTTTACCTTTACAGCTCTTTTTTCTCCGCTTTTTGCAAGTACAACATAAGGCTCTTTATCTTCGTAACCTATGGCATAACGCTCAACAATTATGTTATCTACCGGCTCTTCAATCTGGATTTTTCCTGTAAAAGAAAAGTTTGGAAGAATAACGGAAGGGTAGTCGTCTATGCGGATTTTTGCATTTACAATAGTTGCACCCCTGGAGGTAATTTCGCCGATGGCGGGCCAGCTTTCTATATATCCGTAAACAGGAGTTTTGTAGGCAGAAAAATTCAATTCAACCTTTTGATTCAGCTGCAGTTTTGCTACATCTGTTTCAGGTATTTCAACTTCGGCAGTAAGGTAATCAATATTTACCAGGGTTCCTACAGAGTCCTTTGCTTCAAGAGAATCTCCGACAGCAACATCCAGGTCTGCAATTACACCATCAAAGGTGGCACAAACCTTGCGGTCTGCAATTTTTTGTAAGAGTGAAAGGCGCTGGGCCTCCATAAGTTTAAGTTCCTTTTGCGAGCCCGAAATTTGTGTTGTTGCCATTTCGTAATCATGCTTTGCAAGATTATACTGTTCGCTGGTGTCGTCCAGCTGAAGAATCAGGCTGCCTTTTTTTACGTAGTCTCCTGCAGAAACATAAACTGCAATAACAGTTCCGTCAGAAAGGGCCTGCAGAGTCTGTTCCTGAGCTGCCGCTACAGTTCCTGAAACTTCAATTACGTTTTCGTAAGTTTCTACCTTAACCTCGTAAACTTTCTTTTCTTCGTTTGATTTATTTACAAGAAGTCTAAGTCCTGTAAGAAGCAGGGCCGTAAAGAGCAGAACTGCTGCTGCAATGATGATGATTTTAATTAATTTCTTTTTAGACATATTCTTCTTTCCTTTCTGCTTATCTTTTACTGTGCATCACTATAAAAATATGAAGAAACAGTATCGTTGTATAAAAGCATATCAATAAGATTTATAATCTTAAGTACTTCGTATTCTTCCCGGCTTACCCTGGCACTAAGATACTTGCTTTCTGTTATAACGCCCATTTTGTACCAGCTGAGCATATCCTCTTCAAGGCTTTTGTTAGTCTGGTAGTATTCATCATATTTTGTTTTTTCCCAGAGAATATTCTGCAGTTCCAGTTCTTCTTCGGTGATAGTGCTTTCAAGTTTTCTTCTGGCACTTTCAATATCTATAAGTTCCTGCCTCTGGTCCAGCACATCAATCTGTGCATCAATTTTATCTGTTCTGAATTTGTTTGGGTCAAGGCTGATTCCAAGGCTTGCTGACGGATAAAAGTTTCCGCCTGCGATTGGAAGGTAAACTTCCGGGCTGATTGTAAGGCCGCCGATTGTACCTGAAAGACCTAAATCAATGGTAGATTTGTTTGAGGCCGAGCTGTTTTTGCAGGTAAGGCCAGTATTTGCTGTAAGGGTGAATTTTTTATTTGTCTGCCTGTTTAATTCAGCAATCTTTTGAGCCCAGAGGGCTTTTTCTACCTGGGTGTAAGAATCGGGATTAAAGCTCTTAATTTCCAGAGGCTGAACTTCCGGAATATCTGAAGGAATTAAGGACATATAATCGTTTAAGTCGTCAAAGTGCAGCTCTTTTCCGCACTGAAGATAAAAGAGGGTGTATTCATTTTTAAGGACTCTTTCTGCCTTTTCTACCTCGTGCTGGTCGCTCAGAACCTTCATCTGGGCACTTCTGTAATTAGAAGATTTTTCGCTGTAGCCCTTTGCCTTTACTTCTTCAAACTCAATTTTGTCTTCGTATAAATCCTGTTGTTTTGAAATGATTGAACTTACCTGAGAAAGCAGACTGCTCAGGGTTGAGTAAAATTCTTTTTCTGCCGCAATCACCGCTGCTTCGAATTCTCTTTTTGCTTCCAGGACTTTGCGTTCTGATTCAAGCAGACTTATTTTTCTTTCCAGTGCAGAGGATGATATGATATCAAGGCTGACATTTACCGAAGAATCTTCCATGCTTGTGCCGCTTTCCGAGAAGGTAAAGTTTCCCGAAAGATTTATTCCCAGATTTGCGGCCTGAGGAATTGAAGTTTTTATAGCCGGGCTTATTGAAAAGGAATTGCCGTCTGCAGAAGTTTCAAAAATCATGCTTCCGCTTGAAAGGGTTATGGAAAAGCCCTGGTTTATATGATTTTTCTGATTGGAAAACTGGGCCTGCTGGTAAGAAATAGCCTGTGTTTGAATATCACTGTTTTTTTCAAGGTAGGCGGCCAGCAATTCACTGGTAGAAAACAGTTCAAAGGCAAAAATATGGGATAAGACTGAAAAAAGTATAAATAGAATTGATTTTTTCATACTACCTCTAAAACTTCCGGACTCTATATTAATAATAAATTAATTTTAGAATTAGGACAGTTAAAAAGGTAGTTATAACAATAATTTTATTCGATTGTAGTAAATATCTTTATGATATCTGTTCCGCCTGCAAAGGTTCCAATCATGCTTCCAACAGTAGAAAGCAGTAATACAAGGAAGGCTCTTAAGATTCTGTTTTTGTACCAGCCTTTAAAACTTGAAACATCATCCTGAAGGCTTTCCATATCCATTACCTTTGGTTTGCAGATTAAAGCCTGAACAATTGCAGTTACAAAGCCAACCCCAATAAAAGGACACAAAGAGGTAAATGGAGCCGAAATAAAGGCAACCAGAATTGTAAGAGGGTGGGCAAGGGCCAGAGTTGTCATAATGGCGGCTGGAATTGCATTCCAGAGGAACCAGCTTAACACCATTTTACCGCCGGCATGAAGTCCGCCGTAAACAAAGCCTGCAGCAATTAAACCTACAATAATTGCAGGGATTATCCAGCCAAGGCATTTTGAGAAAAAGCTTTTTGGTGGAACGTCAGAAATTTCTTCAAGCTTTGTATTTTCAATATTCTGGCTTAATTCAATTAAGATTTCTTCAACGCCTTTTAAATGACCTGCTCCTAAAATGGCAACTTTGTTATCTCCTTCCGCATTGTATATTTTTGAAGCAAGATAATAATTGCGTTCATCAATCAAAACTTTTTTTACGACAGGCATGTAATCGCTGAGTTCATTCATCATAGAATCCATTTCATTGCCTTTTTTAAGCTCTTCAATTTCTTCCGATGAATATTCTTCCTTACTGAAGGCTGAACTTAATAAAGCTGCCAGCAGTTTTGATTTTCCCCAGAGTGAGTTTTTGGCCCAGGCTCTTCTAAGGGTTACCTGAATAGGGCGGTCTGCCATAACGGTAGGAATATTTTTTTCTTCTGCAACCTTAATGGCTTCAAGCATTTCATCGCCCGGTTTTACTCCCAGATTCTGGCCCATTCTTCTCTGAAAGGAAGAAAGAACCAGGTTTGCAATCATCAAAAAGCCCTGATGATTTTTCAGGACTTTTACAAGATCAAGCTGTCTGTATTTGTCCGGATTCTTAATGGAATCTGCACGTTTTTCGTCCAGTTCAATACAAATGCAATCCGGCTTAAGTTCTTCTATGGTATTTCTAACTTCTTTTATACTTTCTGCACTAACGTGAGCAGTACCTATTAAGGTAATTTTTTTTCCGTTCAGTTCTAGTACTTTCTGTGTCTGGCTCATTTTAATAATCCCCATTCTGCAATTCTGTATTCAAAAAACATAGGTGCCTGCATACTGGTTACTTTTGCATAATAATCGTTTGCCATTTCTTCAAAATTATTAAGTTCGTAATACAAGCCCATGTAGAATAGCATTTTACCGCGTTTATTTCCATTCTCTTCTTTAGAGATTCTGTTTATAAGGGAACTTTCTGCGTTTTTACTGTAGCTTTCGTACCAGAATCTTACCAGGTAGTATTCAGGAGAATCTTTTTCCAGGGTTTTTAATACGGGAGCGAGGGTGTTTTTTGCCTTTAACTTGTCGCCCAGTTTTGTATAGCAGGCAGAAGCCATAAGCTTGTAGGCATAAGAATTAGAATATTCGTAGGTTTTATTAAAGAATTTAATTGCATCTTCGTATTTTTTCAGGTGATAGCATAAGATTGCAATTTCTTCATAGGCATAATAATAATTTGGATTTGTTTCTATTACTTTAAGGTAGTTTTCAAGAGCCTCGTCATATTTGTTCTGTTCATCATAAAGACCTGCACAGTAGGCGTAGCCTAAGAAGTAAGTAGGATCCAGGGAAATTGCTTTTTTCCAGGCTTCAATTGCTTCATCAAATTTACCCAGATAACGGATGATGTTACCGTAATCGATCCAGTAGTCGTAGTTTTTAGGATCGTTTTCTATGGCCTTTTTAGAGTACATTGACGCTTTGAGGTAGTTTTCTTCTTCCATGGAGATTTTTGCAAGATAAGCATATGCGGTTGCGTTATCGGCATCTTCTTCCGTTATCTGCTGAAAGAACTCTTTCGCAAGATCCACATCATCGCAGTAATAGGACATTTGAGCAAAGCCAATTCTTGCGTCCATATTCTTTTTGTCGCTTTTTAATGCTTTTCTGTAGCAGTCTCTTGCAAGCTTCCATTTGCGGTTTAAGGCATAGTCTTCTGCCTTCTGAATGTTTGCATTTACGTTGAATGGATCTTCTGCAAGAATCTGGTCCAGGGTTGCCTTATAAGATTTTCTGTCTCCTTTAGCTCTTTGTGCTATAGAAATTAATTCCATGGCTTCCATTTTGCCTGGTTCCAGGGTAAGTACCTGATTTGCAGTATTTATGGCTTCGTCATAATTTGCATCGCTGATGTAAAGGGAGCCAAGTAAAATCATTAATTCTGTGTCGTCTTTAAGTGAGGCAGGAATTGTTTCAAAGCAGGCAATGGCACCTTTTACATCATCCTGGTCAAGTTTTGCCTGTAATTTCTTTACGAATTTTACGTTAGGAGGATCTTCAGGTTCTTTTTTACTTTCTCCTTTTTTATCTGCGGGAGCTTCTTTTTTTGCCCCATCTGTTTCAGCCTGTGGTTTTGATGCACATCCGCTCATAATGTTAAGTATTAAACTTACCCCAAAAATAACTGCAAAAAACAGATTTGTCTTTTTCATTTTTTATATCCTTACGTATTATATTACACGGTTGAAATAAACCGCGTTGTAGACTAAACTGATAGAACAATGAGCACTCGAGTAATTAGAAAAGCATTAGGACTGCTTGTTGTCGATATCGTCTTAATCATCGGCATTTTTGTCCTTCAATTTAGAACAGATTCAACTATAATTGAAAAAATTGGAAATCTTCAAGTCACTTTAGCGTTAACAGAAGATCAAAACTCTACTTCTTTGTTAAAAAATAAACTTCAGGCAAGTTACAACGGAATTAATTTTTATTGTGATGACCAGCATCCTGCTCAGATTTCTGCTTCTAATTCTTCGGAAAAAACATCTCTGGTTCTTCAGTCTTGGAAAAAAGATGATTTAAGTCTTTCCTTTAAATTTTCAAAAGACGTTACCCTTATTTTTACTCTTTCTTCCGAAGCTCCTGATGCAACCTTATCAACCCAGATAATTCTACCTTCAGGGGTATCTAATTTCTATCTTCCTTATTCCTTTAATTACAATATGAAGATTCAAAAGGAAGAGGGCAGTCATATTCTGGTTGATGGAAAACGTTCAACCTGGGAATTATCTGCATCAAATCTTTCAAAAGATTACCTGGCCTTCAGCCGCGAAAATACCCTTTCTTCTTATGCTGTTTATGATAATTCTCATCAGTTCAGTTTTGAAGTTCTTGGCGAACTTGCCCTTTCAAGTCTTTCAAATTACAACAATACAATTTCTGTATTTAAGAATAACCTCATCAATTCCTTTAAGGCTAATACAGTTGAAGCAAACCTTACAGAACAGGCCGTTGTTTCTTATGTTGCAGCCCAGGCAGAGAAGGGTAACTATGTACAGACTCTGGAAGATATTCCTCAGAGTTTTAAAAAGAGTAAGAACAGAACTTATCTTTCTGCCCCTTACTTTAATACCCTTGCAGATATGAATACCATTCTTGATAAGACCCTGCTCGATAACGAACAGTTAATTACAAGAAGCGTTAATACAAGTTCCCTGGATATTTATACTGTAAGAAATCTTGCAGAATTCCTCTTTATCCATCCGGACAGAAATAATGTAATTACCCTTTTACAGAGGGCTGCAAATGCTGATATTTCTAAAGCCAGCCTTGCCCAGGTAACCGGTATATTACAGGTTTACACAAGCCTTTCTGAATATGATTCAAGCCTTGCTTCAATTCTTTTACCTGTGCTTGAAGAATGTGTAAACAAAATTGAAGCTTCCTGCACTTACGACGGTGTGGTTCTTACAATTTCAGAAAACGACACCTTCCTCTCTGTAGTTCAGGCTATAGAAACCGGAGTAACCTTACTCCGCTATGGTTCGGCTATAGGAAACCAGATTTATGTAAAGGCTGGTTACGCAATTGTAAACTCTTACATCAGCGAGAACTCTTCTTTCGATTTAAGAACCCTTTCAAATCTTTATCCTATTCTTGCTTACGATAATTTCTATTATCCTCATTTTGCTAAGATTGAAGCTGATGCAAACTCAAAAATCTGGGCCTGGACCTGTGCTAAAAAGATTACTCTTGACGATTCAGGAGAAAAATCTCTCAGCTTTAATATTGATTTCCCTGAAAATTATACCCACTACATTATTTTCAAGGGTATGCCGGCCTTCAAGACCATCTACATTTATAATATGGCCTTTAGAACTGACCCTCGCTTTGAAACCTATAATTCTTCCGGTTATGTTTATTTACCTGAAACAAAGACCCTGCTGCTTAAATCAAGACACAAGTCTAAGATTGAAAATATCAGAATGGATTTGTATGGCAATGAAGGAAGACCTGCATCAAGTTCAACTTCTGCTGCCGCAAGTTCTTCGTCATCAGAAAGCACAAACGCAGGAAGTACAAGCTCAGGCTCTGCCTCTACAGGCACAGCTTCTTCAACTTCTTCTACAACTTCTTCGGCAGGTGAAACTTCGTCAGCTTCTGCAGAATCTGCTGCTTCAGAAAGTAATACAGAAAATCAGAACGAAAGCACTGATACTTCAGAGACCAGTGATGTAAGTGATAATACAGAAAGTTCTTCAGAAGAAACTACTGCAGAAAGTGCAGCAGTTGAAGAGACTCCTCCTTCTCCTCCCGCAGAAACTCCTGCTTCTAACGGAAAGAAAAAGAGGAATAAAAATAATTAGAATTTAACAAAAGCTTTTGCATTGTTTTTTCCGGTTCTTTTTGAAGTGCCGGAAGCCTTTGCTGGAGCTTTTGAAGCTGCTTTTTCGCCTTTATTTTTCTTTGGATTTTTTGGATAAGCCCTTGATTTAGCTTTTTCTCCCGATAATTCTTTTGGAAGTCTTCCTTTTCTGCTTCCACGTCCTTCTTCTTTTACATCAAAGTGCATGTGTGGAAGAGATTTATTGCTCTTAGACATTTCTACAGCTTTTTTTGCAGACATGGCAGGAAGGCTTAAAAGAGAGAACTGCTGGGCTACATCAATGTCATCTACAAGATTTCCCGGAATATGAAGCATTTTACTGAAATAAGCGGCAATTTCCTTTGCTCTGTAGCCGTCTTTTTTTCCAAGAGATACAAAGATTCTGAGCTGGTCTGAATTTGCAGAGAACTGCCTGTTGCTTATTTTTCCATAATGCTTTGGACTGAGTCTTTCCCCGTAAATTACAGAAAGTACCTGAGCCAGAACTTTTGAAGCATCAGCTTCCCTTTCCCGGCAGAGTTCTTCTGCAATTTTTGTGTACTTTTCTTCGCATTCTTTAAGGCTCTGGTCTTCGTTAAAAATCTTTTCCTTTAATTCATCAACAACTCTTTTTTCCTTAATGCTTAATACTTCGCTTACAGAAGGAATTTTTCCCTCTTTAAGTTCGCCCTTGGTTGCCTTTGAAACATTTTTAATAAAGTAAGAAAGCTTTCTTTTTTCTTCAGGTCTTACAAAGGTGATGGCGGTTCCGCTTGTTCCGGCTCTTCCTGTACGGCCAATTCTGTGAACATAAGTGGCTGTATCAAAAGGAAGAGAATAGTTTACAACATGGCTTAAACCTGAAATATCAATGCCGCGGGCAGCAACATCTGTTGCAACAAGGATACGGGTCTTCTTTAATCTGAAGCGTTCAAGAACCTTTTCCCTCTGATTCTGCATGATGTCTCCGTGTAAGGCATCTGCTTCATAACCTCTCATATCCAGGTTACGGGTAACGTTATCGGCATCGCTTTTTGTGGTTGTAAAGACAAGCCCGTAAAAATCGGGACTCATATCAATAAGGCGGACAAGCGCTTCAATTTTTTCGCTTTCCCTTACCATCCAGTACTGCTGCTCAATAAGGAGGGCTTCGTCTATAACCTTTTCTTCCTCAATAATGTCATAGTCCTTCATAAAGTCTGCAGCAATTTTTAAAATTGGTTCAGGCATGGTAGCACTAAAGAGGAGGATTCTAGCATCAATATTAGACTTACTGAATATCTCGCGGATATCATCAATAAAGCCCATATCAAGCATTTCGTCCCCTTCATCAAGAATAAAATACTTGATTTTTGAAAGGTCAAGAGTTTTTCTTTCAAGGTGATCTTTAATTCGACCAGGAGTACCTACAACAATTTCGCAGCCTCTTTTAAGGTCTTTGATTTGAGTTGCATAAGAAGCTCCTCCATAAAGAACAGTTGTGCGTGGAAAAGTTTCAGTTGTAAAAGACTGCATTTCGGTGCAGGTTTGTACTGCAAGCTCTCTGGTTGGTTCAAGAATTAATGCTTCAACATGGTCAGATTTCTCGTGAATGTTCTGGATAATTGGAAGGCCAAAGGCAGCTGTTTTTCCGGTTCCTGTGCGGGCTCTTGCAATCAAATTTGTATCGCCATTCAATAAACGTGGAATTGCCAGCACTTGAATAGGGGATGGTGTGATAAAGCCTTTTTTTTCTACAGCTTTGAGCGTATATTCGTCGAGGCCTAAATCTTCAAAAGTAAATGTGTCGTTTTCTTCATTCATAATACTGTAGAAATATATAGGAAAAGAAAGAAAGTTACAATTGAAATAATTACTTCATTTGTGATAGAATAATAGAAATATGAAAGCTAAATTTAAGATTAACCAGAAGGTTGTTTATCCTAGTCAGGGTGTAGGAAAAGTAACAGAAATTTTTGACAAAGAATTTAACGGAGTTCCTACAAGTTATTACAAAATCTATATTGAAAATTCAGATATGGTTGTAATGGTTCCTGTAGAAAAATCGGATGATTTAGGTATTCGTCAGATTGTTTCTGCAGAAGAAGCACAGGAAGCATTAGAACTCCTTTCTGCTGAATTTGAACCAATAACTTCAGACTGGAAATTACGATATCAGATGAATCTTGACCTTTTAAAGAAAGGAACAATCAAAGATATCGCAACAATTGTAAGATGTCTTTATAACAGAAGTAAAGTAAAAGAACTTCCTGTTCTTGAAAGAAAGCTTTACGATTCTGCAAAAAAACTTCTGGAAGATGAAATTTCCATTGCTTTAGGAAAAACTTCTAAAGAAATTGAAAACGAAATTCACTTAAAGCTTGAGCCACCTGGAGCAGCCCTCAAAATTAAGCACACTGCAATTCTTGAAGAAGATGAAGATGATGATTTAATGGATGATTTGAACGACAAAAAAGATAACGACAGTTCAGATGATTCAGATGATGATGAAGATTCAGCTGAAGAAGAAGATATGGGTGACGACGAAGATTTTGATGACGAAGAATTCTAAAATTGCAATCGTTATAACTGCTGCCGGTTCTTCTACAAGAATGGGCGGCGGTAAAAAAGAATATCTGCCATTTAAAAACGGTACAGTCTTGTCTGTCTGTGCCGGAACTTTTTATAAAGCCTGCCATAAAAACTTTCAAATTACAGATTTTATTATCACCTGTCCTCAAAATGGAAAAGAAAAATGTCAGGAGGTCCTTAAGGCCGACAAAGAAATTGATTTTCCGCTCAGCATTGTTGAAGGGGGAGCTTCAAGGCAGGAATCTGTTTTTAAGGGGCTTCTGGCCATTAAGGGAAAGCCTGAGCTGGTTTTAATTCACGACGGAGCCCGACCCTTTGTAAGCGAAGAACTTATTCAAAAAGGAATTGAACTTGCCTTTGAATACGGAGCCTCTGTTCCAGGCCTTACTCCGGTAGAAACTCAAAAAAGAATTAATTCTCAGGGCTTTATAGAAGAACACCTTGTAAGGTCCAGTCTTGTTTCCGTTCAGACGCCGCAAACTTTTAATTACGAAAAGCTTTTACAGGCCCATAAGGCAGCCGCTCACGAAAATAAAGAATATACAGATGATACGGAAGTGTGGGCAAAGTACAATAAGCCTGGTCTTGTAAAGGTCTACCCCGGAGATGTTAATAACATAAAAATTACTTATCCTGCAGATTTAGAAAAACTGTAGTTGTCAGAGGAAAAAATGATTAGAACTGGTTTAGGTTACGACTTACACAGACTTATAGAAGGAAGGCCTTTAATTCTTGGCGGTATTGTGATTCCCTTTGAAAAAGGGGAGGACGGTCATTCAGACGGTGATGTCTTGTTCCATGCAATTACCGATGCCCTGCTTGGCGCTTCTGCCTTAGGTGACATTGGCTCTTTTTTTCCTCCGGAAGACGCAAAGTGGAAGGATGCAGATTCTGCTCTTTTATTAAAAACTGTTCTTGAAAAAATATATGCTCAGGGCTGGAAAATAGAAAACCTTGACTGTGTTATAAAACTTGAAAAACCAAAATTCATTCCTTACAGAAATAAAGTAATAGAAAATATTGTCTCTGTGCTTGGGGTAGATAACTCTCAGGTCTTTGTTAAAGCAAAGACCGGAGAGAAACTCCCTCCGGTTGGAACTGGCGAGGCTGTAGAAGCCTGGTGCTCTTGTCTTTTATCTAAATAACTAATCTGAAACTTCCAGAAGCAGTTCAATTTCTGTTTCTGTACGGTTAAATCTGCTTGCAAGCTCTGAAATTGTCCAGCCGTCCCGCTTTAATGATCTGATGGTTTCTCTTAAGTTAGGTGTTAAAGGTGTGTCTTTTGGTATCTTTCCGTCCTTAGAGATATTCTGTTGAGTTATAGTGCGCAAAGTTTTGTACTTGTCATCAATTTCGCGGTTAATCTGTTCAAGCTTTAATTCTGTCTGCTTAATTCCATTTTGAGCAGTTACTATAGAATCCATTCGTTTTTCTGTATCTGTCATAATAGATTCAAGATTTTCAAGCTTACCGATTGCGTCTGTAATTTTGGGACCGTTCTTTAAGATTCTGTCAACATCATTCTGAACATCCTTAATTTCTTTTGGTAAAGAAACAACCTGGCGGTTTGCATCAATAAGACGCTGCTCCAGATCTTTAAGATTATCCCATGAAGTATTTACATCATTTGTAATTCTGTTAATAACTTCATTCTGTTTATCGAGTCTTTCGAACTGTTCAGAAACCTGTGAGAGTTTATCATTGTAATCTCTTACGGTAACTTCCATTAAGTTCAAGTCATCAGAAGTTGTGTTTAATTTGTTAATTCTGGCATCAACTGTGTTTGTAATTTCAATGATTCTTCCAAACTGCTGTTCAAGATTTGTAACCTTATTCTTCTGGGCTTCAATTTCAGAAATCTGATCAGTTAATGTGTTGTTGATTTTCTTAATTTCATCATAGCGCTCATTAATCTGATCGATGGTGTCTGTGTAGTCTTCAATCTTTTCAAAAGATTTGTTCAAATCAATAAGATTCTGTTCGAGTGTACGCTTCATCTGTTCTGCTTTTTCAAAGGTCTGAATGTTTGCACGTACATTCTGTAATTCTTTTGTAATTTCGTTGATATTATACTGCAGGGTATTTGCATCATCCTGCATTTTCAAAACCATCTTAGTCTGACTTGCACGGTTTGTTTCGGTTGCATCTGCAATTTCTTTTTTAAGAACTTCAATTTCTTTTTCTGTAGAAGCAGACTGTTCTTTAATTCTGTTTTCTGTACTTTCAAACATCTCCTGGTACATAGACTTGAGCTGGGCAAGAATCTGACTTGAACGTTTTTCGTAGTCTTCAATAGAACCCTGAGTTTTTTCAGAAAGATCTGTAATTTTGTCATTCAGTTCATTCTGCTGGCTCTGAATAGAAGCTGCATAGCTTGTCATGTTCTGACTAAGTTCAAGGGCTGCCTTTTCAAATTTTGCCTTTGCATTAGACTGGAAGTTTTCGAGCTCGTTGCTGAATACACTGTTAGACTCATCAATCTGAGATTTAAGCTGCTGTTTCCAGGTATTAAATTCAGAAAGGGCTGCATCAATAGAAGAAGTTCCGCTTTCCTGACGGGATTGAATCTGCTCTTCAAAAGAACGCAGGTCTTCAAGCAGCTGGTTCTGAACCTTTTCAAGGCTTGTTTCAATATTAGCAACATTACTTTCAATCTGTTTTTTGATAATTTCATCATTCTTCTTAGAAATATCAGAAATTGAAGAAGAGGTTTCTTCCTTGAGACGGTTTACAACAGACTGAATTTCGCCTATGGTCTTCTGAAGGTTATCTTTTGTAGATTCAATATTTGCAAGAACCTTTGTATAAGAATCGTTGGTACGGTTCTGAATATTTGAGATTCCTGCCTTTAAATCTTCGTAGTATTTAGCTTCTGTCTGCTTTCTGCTGTCTTCGTAGTTATTTGTAAGCAGGGTGAGTTTTGAGTCAAGATTGTGCTTCCATTCAGCAATTTCTGCATCCATTAAAGAATTCTTTTCATCCAGTTTTGTGTTCATATTGTTCTGGAATTCTTGCAGTTTAATGTTCATGTTTCCTGCAGCAGTTTCTTTAAGGTCGTCTAAAGAATTGTTGATTTCTACAATCTTTGTTTCAAGAGCATCAGAATCTTCTTCGATTGCCTTTGCAAATTCCTTCTGTTTCTGATCCTGTGAACTTGTAAAGTTATTAAAGTCTCGAAGTACTCTTGTCTGAACTTCTGCCATTGCAGCTTTTAAGCTCTTTTCAAGGGTATCGATATCTGACTGAGAAATTTCAATTTTAGAAAGCTTGTATTCAATATCATTTTTGTAAGCATTGAGCTGGGAATCAACATTTTCAAGAATAGAAAGCTGTTTTTCCTGACTTTCATTAACGCTCTTTTTAACAGAGTCAGAAATGAACTTAGTAAGATTATCCAGTCTCTTGTTTACTTCCATCTGGAAAGAATCGATATTGATGTTTATTTCCTTGATTTTTTCTTCGAGTTCAGGTTTTACGCTGGCAGCCTTTCTGGTTGCTTCTTCGTACTGGCCCTTAATTTCCTGAAGAGCCCTGTCTGCCTGAGAAACTGTGTCATTTGCCTTAAGTTTTACATCCTCCAGTGTTGCTTCAATAGAGTTCTGCATTTCCTTAATTTCGCGGTTAAGGGCTTCTGAACGGTCATTACATTCGCTTATGCTTGAATCAAGATCGTTTTTGAGGTTTTCAATTTTTGCCTGGTAATTGTTTTCCATGCCGGCAAGACTGTCAATTCTCTGACCAAAGCTTTCTTCAAGATTCTTGAATTTTGCTTCGTAAGTGTCTTTAAGAATGCCGAAGTCTGTATTGTAATCTTCCTTGAGGTGGGCAATGTTTGTTTCAGATTTGGCACGGAAGTCTTCCATTTGAGAATTATAATCCTGGCTGATTTTTGAAATTTCAGAGTTGTAATTCTTTTCAAAGTCAGAAAGTTCTGTGCTGTAGTTTTCCTTAAGGCTTGAAATTGCTTTAGAACAGTTTTCTTTAAGGTTTGCAATTTCGCTGCTGCAGTTTTGCTTGAAGGTGTTGATTTCGTTACTGCAGTTTTCCTTAAAGCTGCTGATTGCATTAGTGCAGTCTGCCTTTAATTCATTAATTTCACCACTGCAATCATCCTTCAGGCCGTTAATCTCATTACTGCAAGAGTCTCTGAGCCCGTTAATCTCATTACTGCAAGAGTCTCTAAGGCTGTTAATCTCACTGCTGCAGCTTTCTTTAAGGCTGTCAATTTCACTTGTGCAGTTTTCTCTAATGCTGCTGAGTTCTCCGCTGCAGCTTTCCCTTAAGCTGTTAATTTCGCTGCTGCAGTCTGCCTTGAGCGCATTAATTTCGTTGGTACAGTCTGCCTTAAGGGCATTAATTTCGCCGCTGTAATTGTCTCTAAGGCTGTTGATTTCTCCACTGTAATTATCTTTAAGACTGTTAATTTCGTTACTGTAATTATCCTTTAAGCCGGTAATTTCTGTATCGTAATTTGTCTGGAATGCGCCGATTTCTGACTGATATTTTGTCTTGAAGTCCTCAATGGTTTTTGTGTAGTTATCAACAAGATTTTTGTATTCGCTGACAAAGTTCTGATTAAAATCATTAACCTTTTTGTTGTTTGTTGCTGTAGCGGTTTCAAAGGCTTTTGTATATCTCTGGGTAAAGTCTGCAAAGTCACTTTCAAATTTCTGGTTGAGCTGGTTGTAGCTGCTTTCATTTTTGCTCTGAAGTCCTGCAAGCTGATTTTCGTATTTCTGATTGATTTTTGCATTGTCTTCTTCAAAGCGGGCTGTAATTTTTGCAATAATTCCGTCATTCTTTCCGCTGATGGAATCAAGCTGGGCAGCATATTTTTCCTGAATAACCTGAACTTTTGCAGAGTATTCTTCTGAAAGTTTTGTAAGGTTGTTTGTAAAGCGTTCTGTTAATTTTGTAGAAGTTAAAGAGAACTGTTCTGTAAGGTTTTTGTTTAATTCTCCTTCCTTTAATTCCAGTTCCTTCTGGAATTTTACGCTTGCAGCCTGCAGTTGTTTTGTAAGATCTGCATTCTGAGACTGTATTTGGCTAACAATATCTGTAAAGCGGTTTTCGATTTCTCCCTGGTAGGCGCTGAATCTTGCTTCTGATTTCTGGCTAAGGTGTTCAAAGGCTGTATTTTCAAGTTTGTCTGCGCGTTCTGCAGCTTCGTTGTAAACAGTCTGGATGTTCTGTTTAATGCTGCTGAGGGCCTGCTGGGCATTTTCTTCAGATTTTTTAATTTCTTCCTGAAGTTTTGCGGCATTATCCTTGTACTGCTGTAAAAGACTTGTTCCGATTGCTTTAAGCTGTTCTGCGTTGAGCTGAGAAAAATCATCTGTGATTTTTGGAATACGTTTTTCAATATCAGCAACAACAAGGTTCTGTTTGTTAAGGCGGTCAGAAAGCTTGTCTACAATTCCGCTTTCTTTATGGATGCGGTTAAGATTTTCTTCAACCTGAGCAGTCATTTCGTCAAGTTCATTCATGAGGGTAGAGTAGTGCTGAATGTAATTTTCAATTTTCTGGATGGCTTCAATATTGTTTTTAAGATTTTTGATTTTTTCGTTAAACTCTTCGTTTTGCTGCTGCATAAGTTTTACAGCGGCATTTGCCTGAGTCTGCTGAGTTTTAAATTCTGCAATTATGGAATTAAAGTTTCCTTCGACTGTTTTGTAAAGTCTTTCAAGGTCGCCCTGCCTCTTGTCTGCATAGGCTTTTACCTTTTCCATTGAATTATTGTTTTTATTCAAGGAATGAAAGTAGATTGAAACTCCCAGTGAAATTACTACTGAAACAAGAATTGAAAAAGCAATACCAATACCCATTTTTAATACCCACCCATTTTTTTATTATATTTTTTATTTAGTCTTACTTAGTAACAGTTTCCTTAATTCTTTAAAGTGCCAGAAAGAAAAATCTGCATAATCTTTTCCGGCCAGTGCCTTAAAAGGATTTTTAAGCCAGGCAGCCTTCATACCGGCCTTTTGTGAACCACCGACATCATACTTTAAGCTGTTTCCAACATAAAGAATTTCTTCTGGTGCTACGCCCAGAGCCTCTGCCATTTTTAAAAATGGAAGAGGAGAAGGTTTTAAGGCTCCTACCGCTTCTGTGCCTAAAATTACATCGCAAATATCTCTGATTCCCCAGATATCCCCTTTTTGTTCCGGAGGAAAATCAGAAAGTAAGGCAATTTTAAAACCAGCGGCCTTTAAATCCCTTATAAGTTCTATAGAATCACTGCAGGTTTTGAGTTTTAAGAAATAGGGTTTCATACCTTCGTAAACAACTTTATCAAGCAGTTTTTCAGCTTCTTCTGCACTGATTTTTAAAAGAGCCCCTGTTTTTTCTGCCTGAACCTGCCGAAAATTTTCATAGTTACCGCTTTTATGCAGTTCCTTTCTTACCTTGTTGTAGGCAATATAGGTCCTTGCATTTCCAATAACATGAAAAAACATACTGAGATACATCGGAATACTTCGGTATAAAGTTCCGTCGATATCGAATCCTATTGCTTTAATTTCCCCTAAGTTTTCTATATACACAATGGTTAATTATACAATAAAACAGTAAATTCGTCATCATTTATTGTATATTTTTACGGGACTTCGAATTAGAGGGCCTGACAACTCATTGCTTTTTTTAGAAGTTCTTCATCGGGACTTATGCAGAGATTTTTCTCCTGGCTTGGAATTACAAGTCCCTTTGGTCCGTTTTTTGCCCTTCTTAAATATTTTACATGAGTGTAGTACAAATCAACCTTTGTGTTTTTGCGGGCCTTGGAATAATAGACGGCAAGATTTCCGGCTGTAAGAAGAATATCGAGGGGAACGGTTTTTCCCTTGCGGGCTTTTATAAAAACGTAACCGCCCGAATAATCCCTTACGTGCAGCCACATATCATCTCCCCTTACGTGGTGGCGTAAAAGTTCATCGTTTTCATTTGCGTCGCGGCCAACCAGCAGGTACCAGTCATTAATGGTAAAGGCAAGTCCCGGATGATTTTTTTTCTGCTGCTGCTTTGGAAGGGTTTCTGTCCTTAAAAGCTGTTCAATTTTTATAGGATTTTCTTCGTTTATAATTTTATTGTACTGTTTTTCAAGCTGTCTTAAGCCTTCTTTTGCATTTTCTATATCGCGAAGAAGGTCTTCGCTGCCAGAAACTGCCTTTTTATAATTTTTGTAATATTCGGCGGCATTTTCCTGGGCAGATTTTTTTGGATCAATCACTATTTTTATAGTTTTTCCGCTTTCAAAATCTTCGCATTCGAGGAACTTTGAGTCGCGGTCAATTTTATAGGCATAGGAAAGAATTAAATCTCCCTGGTGTTTGAGCTGGCCGCAGTTTTTATAGCGCTCCATTTTTTCTTCAAGATTTTTAAGGGCACTTTCCTTTTTGTTTTTGTTTGTGCTGTACCATTTTTCTGCCTTTTCGAGTAAGGCTTCGCGGCTCATGGTCTGGGCGTGTTCAGAATACCAGCTGTCAATAAAGTGGTTAAAAGTTTCGCCCTCCGGATGCTCGCGTACAGGAAACTTTTCTTCCGCCTGGGGAAGTTTTTCTGGAGCCGGGGCAGGGGGAGTAAAAATCTCATCCTTTACTTCTTTTCTTTCCGGACGGCGGTACATTGTGTCTAAAATCAGATTTTCTTCGTTGCAGACAATTACGTTTGCTGCATTGTTCCAGAGTTTTATGTAAATGATGTAGTTTTCGTCGTATTCTTCTTCTTTTATTCTGCTGTTTGAAACTGCCGTATTGGAAAGATTAAAGGCAGATGAGGCAAGTTTAATCTGATTATATTTTTCGTTGGGCTTTTCTTTTATGCTTACCCTTCTGGAAACTTCCATTTTTACAATTCTTTCAAGACCAATCTGGCTGATGGAGTTGATCCTGCAGCCCTTAATTCTTGAACGGCAGAATTCCATAAAGCGCAGAGGCTTTTTGTTTTTTGGAATTTTCTTTTCTGTGGAATTAATTCTTATGGAGTTTTGTGCTGTAGATATCAGAATTGTCTGGGCGCCGCCTTCTTTATAGGTGTAAAAAGCAATGGTGTCGTAGCCGGGCTGTACAATTTCCTGAATAAAGGCTCCGGTTAAATCAAGTTCATCTAAGATAAGGTTAATTTCGTTGCAGTTCAAACTCATATTTTAATCTTACTAAAAAAAGATGGAGATGTCACTTTCTTTTGCCCATTGACTTTTTATAAAAAAAAATGATTTAATAAGGGTGATGAAATCTTTATCTTTAGTCACAGTCGTATCAGTTCTCGTGGAAGTGGTTATTTAATAGCCAGAGAGTTTGATATTTGTGATTGAAGTACCAAATATAAAAAAGAAAGCTCTCCGGTAAAAATCGGGGAGCTTTTTTTATTAATAGGAGTAAAACATGAAATTAAGTGGCGCACAAATTATTGTAAAATTATTGGAAGGTTACGGAATTAAGACTGTAGCCGGTATTCCAGGCGGCTCAATTCTTCCTCTTTATGATGAGCTGAATAAATCTTCAATCCGCCACGTCCTTGTGCGTCAGGAGCAGGCAGCAGGATTTATAGCCCAGGGCTTTGCCCGTTCTACAGGAAAGGTTGCAGTTTGTATGGCAACTTCCGGTCCGGGAGCAATGAATCTTCTTACCGCAGTTGCAGATGCCCGCTGCGATTCCATTCCTATTATCGCAATTACCGGTCAGGTAAATACAAGTCTTTTAGGAACAGATGCCTTCCAGGAAGCTGATACCTATGGACTTTCTTTCCCTATTACAAAACATTCAGAAATGGTAAAAAGACCCGAAGAACTTCTGGATGTTATTCCAAAGGCTTTTGCCATTGCAGGCAGCGGAAGACCTGGACCTGTTTTAATTGATGTTCCCCGCGATGTTCAGTTAAAAGAAATTGAAGTTGATGATGCTAAGTGGGAAGAAATTTTTAACAGGGAAAAGAAGGGGCAGAAGATAAAGTTCCATTCTTCTTCAGAAGAAATTGCAGAAAAAATCGGGGAGATTACACAGCTGCTTAAAGCTTCTAAAAAAGCTGTTCTTTACTGTGGTGGAGGCTGTAATTCAGAAGAAGCTGCTGCCGGAATAAAATCCTTCCTCAATAACTATTCAATTCCTGTTGTTTGCAGTCTTATGGGAATTGGAAGTATATCTAAAAAATCAGAAAACTTTATTGGAATGGTTGGTATGCACGGAAGCTATGCAGCAAACCTTGCCATGCACGACAGCGACCTGGTTATTGCAGCCGGCGTAAGATTCGATGACCGTGCAACAGGCCTTGTAAAGTCTTTCTGTCCTGATGCAAAAATTATACATATTGATATTGATGCTGCAGAAATTGATAAAATCCTTTCTACAACAGTTTCTCTAATTGCAGATGTAGAATCTGTATTCCCTGTTCTGGCAGAGCTTTTGAACGAAAATAAAATTACAGCAGATTCTGCCTGGCTTAAAAAGATTAATAAGATTAAAAAAGAATGTGATACATTTTCTGCCGGTCGTCCACAGGGAGAAGCAAAGGTTAATCCAAGAGAATTTATTTCCTCTGTTCCAGACCTTGCCCAGAAGGCAGGTGTTTGTGAAGATGATCTGATTGTTACTACCGATGTAGGTCAGCACCAGATGTGGGCTGCCCAGTACTATCCTGTAATTAATCCACGTTCTTTCTTAACTTCTGGTTCTCTTGGAACTATGGGCTTTGGACTTCCTGCCGCAATCGGAGCCTCCCTTGCAAATCCTCAGAAGAGGGTAATCTGCTTTAGCGGTGATGGCTCAATTATGATGAACATTCAGGAGCTTGCAACCCTTAGCGAACTCAACCTGCCGGTAACTGTAATTGTCTTTGAAAATGGAACTTTAGGTATGGTTTACCAGCAGCAGAAATATCTTTTTGAAAAAAATTATTCGGCTTCTGTCTTTGCAAAATCTCCTGATTTACTCAATATTGCAAGAGGTTTTGGAATTGAAGCAATAGATGCAGACGAAGATGAACAGTGGTATTTAAAAGCTTTTGATCCTGAGCGAAGTGCAAAACCATGTTTTGTAAGGGTTCGTATAAATCCAGAAGAATGCGTTCTTCCTTTTGTTCCGGGCGGAAAGGCAAATATTGATTCTATTCGTGACTAATTGCTAAAAAGGCAATCTGGCTTTTCCATTCAAAAACCGATTTTTCGCAGGCAGCCTGCAGAAGATTTATGATTTTCTGTAAGTCTGCACTGCCGATTTTTTCATTCATTCTGGCACCGTATGCAGAACTTTCTGTATTAAACCATTTTTGAATTTCATCAAGGGTGATTCTTCTTTTTTCGTAAATATCCTGAACTGCAACTTTTACACTGAAGCCTCTGGCCCTGAATACGTTGGCAATAAAAATTCCGTCCCAGCTGAAAAGCGGATTGTCCCGGTCGCCAAAAAATTCCTGTTCACATTCTTCCATTTTTTCAAGAATGCTTCTCATAGATGGCAGGGAATCTGTATTTAATATCTGATTTTTTACCAGCTGAGAGATTCTCTGTCCGTTTGCAGGAATTCTCTGCGAAATAATTATTTTATAGCCGTCGGCAAGAGGGGACTCAAAGGTAAAGCCGTCTTCATCCTGTGGCGAAACAATATCTTCAGAAAAAAGAACATTTTCTTTTTGTGGAGTCAAAACTCCTTTTATGGAATCTGCAAGGGCAATTATGGCGGCCTCGTTTATAAAAGGATCTACAAAGAAAATCCTGTCAAAAACAGCTCCGTTATACTGAAACTTTACTATGATATTGTAAAAATCTTTTGGAGTTAAAAAGTCTGTAGAAATGGAATCGCCCCTTACCTGTAAAAGAGGGCGGTCAAGATTGCCCAGGGTTCTTCCGTACTGTTCGAGAATCTGCTTGCCTTTTTCAGATTTACAAACCCCGCAGGTAACTCCTTCCGGTTCCTTACGGGCAACTTCCCACAAAAGAAGTCCGGAATCTGCATTCCAGATTAAACTTCTGTGGTGGCGAAGTAAATCTGCCATTTGAATCATTGTATCGCGGATATTTAAAAGAATTTCTGCCTTGTTAGTGGTAAGCCTCTGCTGCCAGAAGCGGTCAGCCCTATCCAGGGCAAATTCCCGGGCGGTGTCTTTAGGACTAAAGGTAAGGTTTTCTGCCTTTTTAGAATTTCCGCTCTTAAAGTGTTCGTTTATCCACCATTCACTTATAGGATTTACCCGGTTTTCTTCTGTAGAGACCGCAGGCTTTTTGTATATGTTGATTGAACCGGTTTCTGCAGGACTTGTTGCAAGCTCGGCCGAAGATAATTCATTACTTTCTTCTTTTTCGAGTATGGCAGCAATCTGAAGTTCCCTTCTGGAAAGAACATCTTCCCTGATGGAAGCTTCGTAGCCCTGGGTACTTGGATTGTAGAAAACGCGTCCCATAAGGGTGTCGGGTAAATACTGCTGGGCTACCCAATGGTCCCTGTATGCGTGAGGATAGAGATATCCGCTTCCATGGCCGAAGCCCTCGCTGTCGCGGGAAGAATCTTTTAAGTGATTTGGAACATCGGCATCTTCTTTTTCTACCGAAGAAAGGGCATCAAAGAAGGCCATGCTGGAATTAGATTTTGGTGCGGTTGCAAGGTAGAGGGCGGCGTGGGCCAGAAAATAGCGGCCTTCGGGAAGTCCAACCCTGTCAAAAGCTTCTGCGCAGGAATTTACAACTGTAATTGCGTTAGGATCTGCAAGACCAGTGTCTTCGCAGGCAGAAATGAGCATTCTCCTGAAAATAAAATGCGGGTCTTCTCCGGCCCTGTTCATCCTTGCAAGCCAGTACATTGCGGCATCAGGGTCTCTTCCCCTTAAGCTTTTTATAAAGGCAGATATAATGTCGTAGTGATAGTCTCCGTCGCGGTCATATAAAACAACCTTTTTTTGAATGGACTCTTCTGCAGTTTCCTTTGAAATATAAATCTTTGTTCCATAAGCCGGAACAGGAGGGTGAACATTAGGTTTCCATACTTCGGGAGTAGTTTCTACGGCCAGTTCCAGGGCGTTTAAGAGGGAACGGGCATCGCCGTTTGCAGTGTCTATTAAGTGCTCTAAGGCTCCTTCTTCAAACTCAACGTTCCAGTTTCCATAACCTCTTTCGCAGTCCTTAAGGGCAGCAAGGGCCGCCTTCATTAAATCGTCTTTTGTAAGGGGCTTTAACTGGAATACTCTTGAGCGGGAAACCAGAGCTTTATTTACTTCAAAAAAAGGATTTTCGGTGGTGGCGCCAATTAAAATGATAGTTCCGTTTTCTACCCAGGGCAGGAGGGCATCCTGCTGGCTTTTATTCCACCTGTGAACTTCATCAACAAAAAGGATGGTTCTTTTACCAAAAAGATTTTTATATTCATCAGCCTTTTTGATGGAGTCCCTGATGTCTGCAACGCCGGTAAGTACTGCATTTAAAGTTAAAAAATTAGATTTTGTGTGATTTGCTATGACTTTTGCCAGAGTTGTTTTACCTGTTCCAGGCGGGCCATAAAAAATTACAGAAGACAGCTGGTCTGCTGCTATAGCCCTTCGTAAAAGACGCCCCTTACCAACAATGTGGTCCTGCCCGATATATTCGTCCAGATTTCTGGGCCTCATTCGGGCAGCAAGGGGCTCTGTTGTCATTTTTGCCTGTTCAAATAAAATATCTGACATACACTATTCGCGGTTCCAGTTTCCTCTGCTGCTGTAGTATGACCAGAGTCCTACATTGCTGTATGAAACAGATGTAGAAGAACCTGAACCAATAAAGTATAGACCTGCATAAAGGGCATTGTCTAATTCAGTTTTATCAGGATAAGTGCTGAAAACCAGTGTAAGCAGGTAAGAGGTTAATAACTGGGTTTGAGCATTTGTTGTAAAGGTTCCGAGAGAAGTTTCCGGTATGCTGTCGTTAAGCTGAACCTTTGTAATTCCTCCGGTAGAAGAGGTTGATGTAGAGTTGTTCTGGCCTCTTCCAATAAGAATGGCATCGCTGCAAACTGCAAGGGCTGTGATAGTGTAAGAAGCATCTACGCTTACAGTTTCTTCTACTCCAGATAAATCAACTCCATAAAGGGTTGAGCCTGATGAATAATAAACCCAGGTTGCATCATTTGTTCCGTCAATGCATTCATTTGTTGTTACAGCCTTTGTAGCATAGAAGTGAACATCGCCGGAATAATATACAGCTGATTCTACATTTACTTCGCCTGCATCTGAGTCTGAATCTTCAACATAAGAAATAGTGTATGACTCAATTGAAGTTCCATTTAATTTGTAATATACAGGATCTACATCTGAATAAGTACCGCCACCAACTCTAATAAAGGCCTGGCGGTGATCAGATTTTGGTGAGTTTGTAGAAAAGGCGCCAAAACCAGTGTAGTAGTATTCGCTGTCGTACTGGTAGATTGCCCCTTCTTTATCTATAGAATCATTTGAATTAAAAATTTCTGTGTAATCACTTTCTGTAAGGGTGTCCCACTGACCGTCTGAATCTGAATCTGCCGGCTGAAGGGTCCAGATGTAGAAGTTTTCAGGACAAGATGTACCTTCATCAAGATTATTAAAGTAACTTACAGTTATAAGGTAAAGATAATTTGAATCAGAAACTACTTTAAGAATCTGCTGTCCGTAGTGAGTTACATTTGTGTAATCAAAGTAGTGAAGTTCAAAAGGAAGCTGAGATTCGTCAACAGTAGTCCACATACCATGCGCTTCTGTTTCTTCGCAAACTTTTTTATAAATCACACCATCTGTGTTTACTGTAACCAGATATTCATCACTGCCAATTGTATAGCGGGCAATAGAACGCATAACTCCGTTTACAGTTGCTTCTTCAGAAGTAACATCGTTTGAAATATACCAGAAAACAGGATCTGTGCAGGATGCAAAAATAAAAGATATGAATATAGATAAAATAATTAATACTTTGCTTGTTTTTTTCATAATTTTTCCTTGGAGCCTTCCCCTAGAAGTGATACCTTGCGTTAAGAGCGCCTGTTACAAACATACCTGTCTGCTGCTTTTGATTTTTTGCAAACAGTTCTGTAATTGACATAAAGCTTGTAGAAGCACCAAAAGACCAGGATTCAGAAAATCTGTAATAAACGCCGGCAGAAGCCTTAAAGGTAAGGGCAGGCCAGTAAGACATGTTGGCCCAGGTTTCTGTAGCAAGTCCCACATTCAAAAGAAGAGGGAATTCAAATTTTCCTGCACTAGGCTGGAAGATAATTCCGCCGGTCAGAGGAATCATAAATAAAGCTTTGTTACCGATTGAGAAACTGTTGGTAACCATAACTTCACCGCCAACAGCAAATTTATCTGAAAAGAATTTGTAGTAACCTAAGTTAACACCAAAGCCAGGTTTTAATGAATCTCCAAAATTAAGTGGAAACAGGCCGTCTAATTCAATTTTTAAGAATCTGTCGCCGGCTCCGTTCTGCTGGTAAACATAACCATCATCATATTCGTCGCCCTGCTCATCTGCAAAAACTGCCATAGAACAAAGACATAATGTAAGCAAGATAGAAAGAATGCGTTTCATATTGTTCCTTTTGTTTTTTTAATATATTTTAAGAATATACTAATTTTGTTAGTATTTATCAATAAAACTATCTTAATGTTGAAAGGTTACTTATGAGTGCTGTAATAATTGACGGAAAACAAATTGCCAGTGATGTTCGTGCAGAAGTTGCATTAAATGTAAGCAAATTAAAGGAAAAAGGCATTGCTCCTTGTCTTGCTGTTATTCTTGTTGGAAATAATCCTGCTTCGGTAAGTTATGTAACAGGAAAAAGAAAGGCTCTTGCAGAAGTTGGAATGCTCGACCGTTCTATAGAATTGCCTGAAGATACTTCAGAAAAAGAATTGCTTGATTTAATAGAAAAACTTAATAAAGATGATTCTGTACATGGCATTCTTGTTCAGCTGCCTCTTCCAAAACATATTGATGAAGATAAAATTATTATGGCTATAAGCCCTTCAAAAGATGTTGATGGTTTCCATCCAGTAAGTGTAGGAAATCTGATGATTGGTCGTCCCGGCTTTTTGCCTTGTACTCCTCACGGAATTATTGTTCTTTTACAGAAAATGGGAATTGAAACTTCCGGAAAACATGCGGTTGTAATTGGCCGCTCTAATATTGTAGGAAAGCCTGTTTCAATTCTTCTTGCCCGCAAAGATGTAAACTGTACTGTAACAATGTGTCATACAGGAACAAAAAATATGGCAGAAATTACCCGCCAGGCAGATATTCTTGTTGTTGCCAGCGGTCATCCTCATACTTTGACTGGTGATATGGTTCGTGACGGAGCAGTTGTAATTGACGTTGGTGTAAACCGTATTCCGGATGCAAGTAAAAAATCAGGTTTCCGCTTAATCGGCGATTGCGATTTTGATGACTTAAAGGAAAAAGCTTCCTTTATTACTCCTGTTCCTGGTGGAGTTGGACCAATGACAATTGCAATGCTTATGGTAAATACTCTTGAGAGTGCCCAGAGCAGATTGAATGAAGGAAAATAAAAGCAGAAATTATGCGTGATATTCAAAACGAAGAAGATACAAGAGAAGTTCCCTTACAGAAGGTTGGCGTTAAAAATGTAAAGTACCCGGTTTTTGTTTTAGATAAGACTAAGAAAAATCAAAGCACAACCGCTACTGTAAATCTGTTTGTAAATCTCCCTAAAAACTTCAAAGGCACCCACATGAGCCGCTTTATTGAAGTTTTTCACAAGTATCATACAGATATTTCCATGCATAATTTTCTTGAAATGCTGGAAGAAATCAGAATTAAACTTGATGCCCAGCGGGCCTTTGGAAGAATCTCTTTTCCATATTTTATAGAAAAAGAAGCTCCTGTAACTCATTCGAAGGGGATAATGCAGTATCAGTGTTCTTATGAAGGCGAAAGTTCGGAAGCAGAGGCCGCTTCTGCGCAAGGTTCAACTGCTTCTGCACAAGGTTCAACTGCTTCTGCGCAAGGTTCTACCGGCTGCTGCCAGGCTTCTTCCAGATTTTTTGTTTCCATAGAAGTGCCTGTCGCAACTCTTTGTCCCTGCTCCAAGGCAATTTCTGAATACGGGGCTCATAACCAGAGGGGAACAGTAAAGGTAAAGCTTCTTTACACAGAATTTTTCTGGATAGAAGATGTAATTTCTATGATAGAAGAATGTGCATCAGTTCCTTTGTATTCGGTTTTAAAAAGACAGGATGAAAAGGCTGTAACAGAACACGCCTATGATAATCCCCGCTTTGTAGAAGACGTAGTAAGAGAAGTTTATATCGGTTTAAAAAATATGAATTTTAAATGGTTTACCGTAGAATGTACAAATTATGAAAGCATTCACTTTCATGACGCTTATGCCTGTGCTCAATATGGTGACCTGTAGGAAAAAACAGTGTTTTATTTTATAGAAACTTATGGCTGCGAAATGAATATTGCAGAATCGGCTTCTGTTGAGCAGCTTTTTATTGCAAGAGGCTGGAAGAAGGCTGCTTCTCCCCAGGTGGCAGACCTTGCGGTTGTGAATACCTGTTCGGTTCGGGGTTCTGCAGAAGAAAGAATTGTGGGACGTCTGGGCTGGTATAACGGCTTAAAAAATGTCAGGGAAGGAAAGCCTGGTGCTAAAAGAAAGATGCACGAGGAAGCCAGCGATTTTGTAAAAAAGAACGGCCCAAAGCCATTAACCCTGGTTGTAATGGGCTGTATGGCAGAAAGACTTTTAAAAGAGTTAAAAACTGATTACCCTTTTATAGATTATGTTGTTGGAACCTATGCAAAGCATCATTTTGGTCAGATTATAGAAGCTGTTGAAGAGGGCAGAAAACCTTTCGAAGTTGATGATACAGAAAAGTATAAATTTGCTCCTGTGTCTGCAGAGCCCGGCGCTTTTTCTACCTTTGTTCCAATTATGCACGGCTGTAACAATTTCTGTACTTATTGTATTGTCCCTTATGTAAGGGGAAGAGAATGCAGCCGTCCTGTAGACGAAATCTTAAACGAAATTGATATTCTTTCAAAATATAAAGTTCGCGAAATCACCCTTATTGGTCAGAATGTAAACTCTTACAATGACAGGGGCCTTAATTTTGCAGGCCTCTTACAGCAAATTGCAGACCATCTTCGCGAAATAAAATCTCCGATTGAATGGGTCAGATTCATGTCTTCCCATCCAAAAGATTTTACAGATGATGTAATTGATGTAATTGCAAAAGAAGAAGTAATCTGCCGTCATATTCATCTTCCTGTACAGCACGGTTCAAGCAGAATCCTTGAAAAAATGAACCGCCGCTACAGCAGGGAACAGTATCTTAATCTTGTAAAAAGAATCAGGGAAAAAATTCCTGAAGTATCTCTTACAACAGATATTATGATGGGCTTTCCTGGCGAAACAGAAGAAGATGTTGAAGATACCCTTAATTTAATGAAGGAAGTAAAATACGAATCTGCAATGATGTATTATTACAATCCCCGTGAGGGAACTCCTGCTGCAAAATGGGAACAGCTTCCGGAAGAAGTCCGCAAGGAAAGACTTCAGAGGGTTATAAATCTTCAGCTGGAGCATACCCATGAACAGATGAGCAAAAGGGTAGGCGAAGTTGTAAAAGTTCTGGTTGAATCTGTAAGCCGTGATAATAAAGACGAACTTCTTGGTCAGACAGAACAGCACGAAAAGGTTGCCTTTAAGGCAGAAAAAAATAAAATTGGAACTTTTGTAAAAGTAAAAATAACAGAATTAAGTGGAAATACATTTAGAGGAGAACTTATATAATTATGAAGCCCGAACTTATTAACTCTTTAAAAGGATATAATTCAAAAGCCTTTCTGAGCGATTTAATTGCCGGAATTATTGTTGGAATTGTAGCCCTCCCGCTGGCCATCGCCTTCGCCATCGCATCGGGAGTCGGCCCAGCCGCAGGAATCTTCACTGCAATTATTGCAGGTTTCTGCATCAGTGCCTTTGGTGGCAGCCGCGTTCAGATTGGAGGTCCAACCGGAGCCTTTGCCGTAATTGTTTATGGAATTGTTGACCAGTTTGGTCTTGGAGGCCTTGCAACTTCAACCATCCTTGCCGGAATTATTTTAATTCTGCTTGGTGTTTTTAAGATGGGTGGTCTTGTAAAGTTTATTCCATATACTATTGTAACAGGTTTTACAGCCGGTATTGCAGTAACAATTGCATCCGGTCAGATTGGCGATTTCTTTGGCCTGCATCCGGATTTTTCTACCCCAATGCTAATCCTTGGCGAAGAATACTCAAAACTCCCCGGCGACTTCCTTCCAAAGATGATTGCCTTTGCAAAATCTTTTTCTACAATAAATCTTTATTCAACCATAATGGCAGTAATCTGCCTTGCCTTTATTTTTATCTGGGCAAGATTTGTTAAAAAAATACCGGGATCAATTATTGTTATTGTACTTGCAACTATTGCCTCAGTTCTTCTTAAAAAGTTCTGCAATTTAAGCTGCGATACAATCGGAACCTTTGCAGACGGTTCTGCTCATTTCAGTATTCCCCGCATTACAGAATTAAAACCTGTTTTGCCAGACTTCAGCATAAAAACAATGATAGCCCTCTTTCCTTCTGCCATTTCCATTGCAGTTTTAGCAGCTATTGAATCCCTTCTTTCTGCTGTTGTTGCAGATGGGATGATTGGTGCTAAACATGATTCAAATATGGAACTTGTAGCTCAGGGAATTGCAAATATTGCTTCTCCACTTTTTGGTGGAATTCCTGCTACAGGTGCAATTGCAAGAACTGCAACCAACATTAAAAACGGCGGACGTACTCCGGTAGCAGGTATCATTCATGCCCTGACCCTGCTTTTAATTCTTCTTTGTTTTGGAAAATATGCCGCTTATATTCCAATGCCTGCTCTGGCCGCAATCTTAATAAACGTTGCCTGGAACATGGCAGGTTTCCCTGCAATTAAAGCCCTTATAAAAGGACAGAAATCAGATATTTTTGTTTTCTTAATCACCTTTGTAATTACAGTCTTTGTTGACCTTACCGTTGCCATTGAAGTTGGTTTAGGTTTTGCAGCCTTCTTCTTTATTAAGAAGATGATAGATTTAAGTGAAGTTCAGAACGAAAGACAGATTATGACAGGCGGAATTAAAAAAGATCAGCCTGGCGAAGACCTTGATATTCCACAGGGAGCAATTGTATTCGAAATTGAAGGACCTCTCTTCTTTGGAACTGTAAGAAAATTTGAACTTGCTACAGAAAGAGCCCAGGCAGACTGTAAGGTGCTTGTTTTAAGAATGAGAAATACCCTTTACCTTGATGCCGGCGGTGTAAAAGCCCTGGAACAGTGTAAGCAGGCCTGCGATCGTAAGGGAATTACAATTGTAATTTCTGGAATCCATACCCAGCCTTACATGCTTTTTGAAAAAAGCGGTCTTGCAGATTTAATTGGCCGTGAACATATTTTTGATAATATTAATTCAGCCTTAGAGCATACAAGAACTTTGTTAAAGAATTAAAGGATTTAAATTATGGCAGCAGAAGACAAAAATACAGTTTATATTCTCGATAGCTACGGTTTAATTTTCCGCTGCTATTTTGCATTTATTTCCCGCCCATTAACAAATTCAAAAGGCGAGAATGTTTCTGCCCTGTTCGGATTTTTTAGAAATCTTCACTGGGTTTTGCAGCACTATAAACCAGAGTGTCTTTTTGCGGCCATGGATTCAAAAACTAAAACTTTCCGCCATCAGATGTATGAGCAGTATAAGGCAACCAGAAATAAAACTCCCGATGACCTTCATGCACAGATTCCCTGGATTGAAGAAGTTTTGCAGGCTATGGGAATTCCCGTTTTACAATGTGATGGTTATGAAGCAGATGATATTATTGCCACAGTTGCAAGAAAGTGCGAAGAAGAAAAACGTCCCTGCCGCATCCTTAGTGGTGATAAGGATTTAATGCAGCTGGTAACAGATAATACTCAGATTTTAAAGCCTGAAAGCGGTGCAGCCACCTGGAAAATTACTACAAGCGAAGGCGTAAAAATGGAGTGGGGCGTTGAGCCTTCCCAGCTTCTTGATCTGCTTTCCCTTTATGGGGATTCTGCCGACAACATTCCGGGTGTAAACGGAGTCGGAGTAAAAACTGCTTCAAAATTATTAAACGATTATGGTAATCTTGATGGAATCTATGAGCATATAGACGAAATTAAGGGAGCCATGCAGAAAAAGCTTATTGACGGTAAGGATTCTGCATATTTCAGTCAGAAACTCGTAAAACTTTGCAGCGAAGTTCCTTGTTCAGAAATTGATCAGGCTTTGAATGCGGGGCCTGCAGCTTATGATTTTTCTTCTGCCGCAAAGGTTCTTTCTAAATACGAAGTATTTAATGTTGCAAAATCTTATGCAGAACTTGCCCTCAAGAACAGCGCTTCAGATTCAGAAACTGTGCAAGAGGAAGTTGCGCCGGGGGAAGCTGCTGGTCTGAAGGCAGAAGCCCAGTCTATGCAGTCTCAGGCCCAGACTTTGCAGGCAGATTCCTTTGACCAGCCTGCACTCGAAGTAAAAGAAAACGATACCAGCTCTTACCGTGCCCTTACAAAACTTTCTGAACTTGAAGATTATATAGATGCTTTCCTTAAAAGCAACGAAAAAATCCTTGCCTATGATTCAGAAACTTCCAGCCTCGATACCTTCAGCTGCAGTCTTTTAGGCTTCAGTCTTTGTTATGAAGAAGGAAAGGCAGTTTATGTTCCTTTACAGCAGTCAGACAGCGATTTATTTACAAGTACAGATTATATAAGCCAGAAAGATGCCCTCAAATCTCTTTCTAAGCTTTTGTTAAATAAAGATGTAACCCTTGTTCTTCATAATGCCAAGTTTGATTTTAAGGTTTTACTTAATGCAGCGGGCGAAAAAGAGTTTGAAAAATTAATTGCCTGTAAAATTTATGACACAATGATTGCAGCCTGGCTTAATAATCCTGAAAGAACAGGTAAAAACGGTTATAGTCTTGAATATCTTGGCGAAACACAGCTTGGTCTTAAAGGAATTGAGTTTACAGATATTGTAAAAAAAGGTCAGACTTTTGCAGATGTTCCTTTAGAGCAGGCTTATAAATATGCAGCAGAAGATGCAGATTTTACCCTTAAGCTTTATAAAAAGCAGATGGAAAAAAATCCTGACTTAAAACTCTTCAATATGGAAATGCAGGTGCTTCCTCTCCTTACCCAGATGGAAATGCAGGGAATACATCTTGATACTGCTTTCCTTAATTCTTATAACCAGGAACTGACACAGGCCTTAAACCTTGTTATGAATAATATTTATAAGGAAGTTGGCCACGAGTTTAATATTGCATCTCCAAAACAGCTGCAGACAGTTTTATTCGAAGAACGCGGGCTCAAGCCTGGTAAAAAAACTAAGACCGGTTATTCAACAGATACTTCAGTTCTTGAAGAGCTTGCTTACGAAGATTGTGTTCCAAAAATGATTCTGGAATATCGTGAACTTGCCAAACTCCAGTCAACCTATGTAGAAACCCTGCCAAAACTGGTAGATAAAGAAGGCCGCATTCATACAGATTTTGTTCAGACTGGAACTGCTACCGGCCGTTTAAGCTGCCGTGACCCTAATCTTCAGAATATTCCGGTAAAATCTGATGCAGGAAGAAAAATCCGTTCGGCCTTTACCGCTCCGGAAGGAAAAGTTTTAATTTCTGCAGATTATGCCCAGATTGAACTTGTAGTACTTGCCCATTTAAGCGGCGACAAAAATATGTGTAAATCTTTCTTAGAAGGCACTGATGTTCATAAGGCAACTGCCGCCATGATTTACAAGGTTCCTGCCGAAGCTGTAACAGCTCAGATGAGACGTACAGCAAAAACCATCAACTTTGGTGTTATTTATGGTATGTCTGCCTTCCGTCTTGCCCAGGACCTGGGAATAAGCCGTACCCAGGCAGCAAATTTTATACAGGAATACTTTAATATGTATTCAGATGTAGAAAAATTTATAAACGAAACAATAGAATCAGCTTCTGCAAGGGGCTATATTGAAACTCTTTCTGGCCGTCGCCGTCCGATTTTAAACATCAACAGTAAAAACAAAATAGAAAAGGCCGCAGCAGAAAGAATTGCCGTAAACTCACCTGTACAGGGCTCTGCAGCAGATATTGTTAAACTTGCCATGATTTCCGTGTCAGAGGCCTTAAAAGAAAAAAAATCTCCTGCAAAACTGCTTTTACAGGTTCATGATGAATTGATTTTTGAATGCCCTGATGACCAGAAAACAATTGATGAAACCATTGCCATTATTAAAGACAAAATGGAAAATGCAGTAAAACTCAGCGTGCCTTTAAGGGTGTCTGTAGAATACGGAAAAAACTGGGGAGAGTTCCATTAATGTTTAAGTATGATGACTTAAAGGAAAAAGTGGATTCTCTGAAAATCATCTGCGTTACAGGTCCTATGGCGGCCGGAAAAAACTATGTATCTGAGCAGCTGGAAAAAGAAGGCTGGAAAAGTATAGATGCAGATATTCTTGTTCACAAGGCAATTGAAAAATCAAAAGCTTCTATAGTGCAGGCCTTTGAGGACGAAGCAAAAAAGCGCAATATCAGCATTCTTGATGCTGCCGGAAATATAAACCGCAGGGAACTTGGCCGCCTCTTATTTTCAGATGCCGGTCTTATGGCAAAACAGGAAGCAATAGTTTACCCGGTTATTACCGGCATGATAGATGAATTTACTTCTGCAAACAGTAAAAGCATAATCAATGCAACCGTTCTTTATAAAACTCCGGAGCTCTTAAAAAAATGTCAGGCAGTTTTATACGTAAAGGCTTCTTTTATAAAAAGAATGCTCAGGGCAAGAAAAAGAGACGGACTTTCTTACCTGCAGATTTTTAAGCGTTTTTATTCTCAGAGAGCTTTATTAAAAAATTACCGCAGACAAAGTGATAATGTAATTGTAATTTCCAATTAAAAAATCCTAAAGGTATTTTTCTAAAATCCGATATTTTGAATAAGGTGGCCGGTAAAAATCCAATTAACCGGTGCAAAGAGGAAAAATTATGGATCAGAAAAAGACATTATGGATTATTGCTGCAGTTGGTGCTTTTTTGTTATTTGTTTTAGGTGCAGCCTTTATTGTTTATCCAAAAGCGCCAAAAGTTGAGCAGACAATTACAAGAAATATTCCGGAAGCAAAACCAGCGCCACTTCCAGTTGATGATGGCTGGGTTATGAATGAACCGGTTATGACTCCAACAGAATTAAGCGTAAACGATTTAACCGTTTTTGCAGAAAATGCAAATGTTTACGGCTTTGACACAAATACTCCGGAAGCAACAACAATTGATCTTAATGCCCTTAAAAATGCTCAGGAAGTAACAGCAACTGCTCTTCCTGATGTAAATATCACAGTTGAAGTAAAAGACAGTGAAGCAAAAGATGTAAAAACTTCTGCTCCAGCTGCAAATACTGCTTCAGATTATTATCTTGCTAAAACAGAAAGTGCTCCTGCTAAAGAAGAGGTAAAGACTTCTGTTTCTAAGAAAAATAATGCTGCAGAAAAAACTGCCCCAGCTGCAAGTGCAAAAACAAGCAGCGTAGTAAAGGCAAATACTTCTTCAACTGCAGCTTCTGCTAAAGCAAATACTTCTGCTAAAACAGCTTCTTCTGCTAAGGCTCCTGCAACAAAAACTCAGTTCTGGGTACAGGTTGCCGCATATTCAAGCAAAAAAGCTGCTGAAGGTGCCCGCTCTGTTCTGGACGAAAACAAAATTACAGCCGATATCTTTACTTACAAAGATTCAAAAGACAATCTTTTCTATCGTGTAAGAGTTGGTCCATATACAACAAAGAGCGAAGCAGAATACTGGAAATCTAAGATTATTAAAATCAGCGAGTTTTCTAAGGCAGAAAGCTACATTACAAGTACAAGCACACAGCTTTAGTAATAAGCTTTGCCTTGTAAAGGGGACCGGACTTATGCTCCGGTCCTTTTTTTTTATTATTTTTCATTATTTTTTATATTTTTTGTTAAAAGTGATTTTTTTACACAATAATATTGTGTGAAGATAAAATGTTTTTTTCTTGCTTTTTTAATTTTTTTCTCCGGAAAAAAGGCACTTTCAGCTGTGGAAGTTACTTTTCAGCCCTTTGCTTACGGCGTAAAGCTCGATACTTCTTTTTGTCAGCTTTCCTATTATCAAAAATCAGATTCAAAAAACTATGGTCTTGCCTTATGGACAGATGCCTTCTGGAAGACTTTTCCCTGTACTTTTAAATGCGGAAGCATAAGTGCAAGAGCTTCTTTCAGCAGCCTAAAAAATCCTTCCTTTACATCTTCAATTACTCCTTTTGGAAGTGTAAAGTCTGGTGTAAATTGTCTTACATCGGTCCTTAATTCTTACTCCTCTTTTCCAGATGAATTTTCCATTTTTTCTGAATTTGCTTTTGTTAATAAAAAAGTTCTTCCCGGAAAGTTTAAACTGAATTCTTTTTATGCTTTTGAATCTAAAGAAATGCTTTTGTCTTTTTATAAGGATTTTAAAATAAATAAAAAGAATCTTTTTTCTCTTTCCCTTACTTATGCTCAGCTTCCCTACGGCGACAGAGATTTTTCTTCCTGGTTTAATCATTCAGATTATTATTTCCATGGAGGAAAGCTTCACTGCCTGGATTTTCAAAACTGCCTGAAGCTGAATAATCTTGTAACGTCCTTTAAGCTGGACACTTATCTTTCTCCTCTGGGCAAGCTAAACTGTCTTTTTAAAAGCGAAAACAAATTAACCTTAAAACATTTTATCTTCACACTTTCTGCTTTTTATAATCCTTACGAAGATGTCTTTCTTGCAGACAAAAGCTTTTTAGATCCCCTGCTTCAAGTAAGGGGAGGCCTGCAGTATAAAAATATTATAAAAATAAAAAATCCCCTTTTTTTTAAAGCCGGCCTTAATAATTTTGTTTCTATAAACTTAATGGAAAAGAGTCACACTTTAAAAACTGCCGCAGGCTTTCAAGTTTCTGCTTCTCTTTTTTCTGCAGGCCTTTCTTCCCTTACAAGTCTGAAAGTTGACTCTTCGGGCCCGCATTTGCGCACGGCTTTTTCTTCAGAAAAAATCACCCTTACAAATATAATTTACCTGGACAATACAAACCTCTCCCTTCAGGCTTCCTTTACTTTTTCCAATGCCTCTTCCGGCTATACTTTTAGTCACAGGTATTCAGCTTCCTGTGTACAGGATAAAAAAATAATTTTTTCTTCAGCTTTTTCACAGGATTTTAAAGGGGGAAAACTTTATTCCTCTGCATTAAACTTTGGAATTAAGACCACTTTTAAGGTAAAAGTAATCAGCATAAATGCAAAGGCAGAAGTAAAATTACAATTTGACCCCTCGGACTAGTTGAATATCACAAGGGAATTCACTAAAATAATAAAACTTATTATAGGAATTTTTTTTTAAAAGAGGTAACAATATGGCTTGGGATATTTCAAAAGTAAGAAATATCGGTATCAGTGCCCACATTGACTCAGGAAAAACAACAACTTCAGAACGTATCTTGTTCTACTGTAACAAGATTCATGCAATTCACGAAGTTCGTGGTAAAGACGGTGTCGGTGCTGTAATGGATAACATGGAACTGGAACGCGAACGCGGTATTACAATCCAGTCAGCAGCTACTCAGGTTCAGTGGAAAGACTACACAATTAACCTTATCGACACACCGGGTCACGTAGACTTTACTGTAGAAGTTGAACGTTCTCTTCGTGTTCTTGATGGTGCTATTATGATTTTATGTGCTGTAGCTGGTGTTCAGTCACAGTCAATTACAGTAGACCGTCAGCTTAAACGCTACCATGTACCACGTGTTGCATTTGTAAACAAATGTGACCGCCAGGGTGCAAATCCTATTCGTGTATGTAATCAGGTACGCGAAAAACTTGGTCTTAACTCTCACATGATGGAATTACCAATCGGTCTCGAAGACAAACTTGAGGGTGTTGTAGACTTAGTTGCCATGAAGGCTATCTACTTCGATGGTCCAAATGGTGAAGATCTTCGTATCGCTGAAATTCCTGCTAACATGCAGGCAGATGCAGAAAAATATCGTGAAGAACTTCTTGACGCAGCTTCTATGTTCGATGATTCTCTTATGGAAGAAATCATGGAAAACGGATACGATGGCGTTGCAGAAGATAAAATTATTGCTGCAATTCGTAAAGGTACTTTGGCTGAACAGTTTGTAGGTGTATTCTGTGGTTCAGCTCACGTAAACAAAGGTATTCAGCCTTTACTTGATGCAGTTGTTCGCTATCTTCCAGCTCCAAACGAAGTTCGCAACGTTGCTCTTGATCTTGATAACAACGAAGCTGAAGTTGAACTTGAATCAGTTGATAACAAACCTTGTGTTGCACTTGGTTTCAAACTTGATGATGGTCAGTATGGTCAGCTTACTTATACTCGTGTTTACCAGGGTAAAATTAAGAAGGGTGAAGAACTTTACAATACACGTACAAAGAAGAGATTCAAGGTTGGACGTCTTGTACGTATGAACTCTGCTCAGATGGAAGATATCAACGAAGGTTGTGCAGGTGATATCGTTGCACTCTTCGGTGTAGACTGTGCTTCTGGTGATACATTCGTAAGTGGTGGAGTTAACTACTCTATGGCTTCTATGTACGTTCCAGAACCTGTTATTTCTTTGTCTATTAAACCAAAGGACAAACAGGCTGAAATGCAGATGTCTAAAGCTTTAAACCGCTTTACAAAAGAAGACCCAACATTCCGTGTTTATACAGATCCTGAATCTAATGAAACAATCATTAGAGGTATGGGTGAATTACACCTTGATGTTTATGTTGAACGTATGAAACGTGAATACAACTGTGAAGTTATTACAGGTGCACCACAGGTAGCTTACCGCGAATCTATTACTGCACAGGGTGACTTCAACTACACACATAAAAAACAGTCTGGTGGTTCTGGACAGTATGGTCGTGTAGCAGGATTCATGGAACCAATCGCAGATAAAGACTACGAATTCGTAGACTCAATTAAGGGTGGTGCAATTCCTAACGAATTCATTCCTTCTTGTGATAAAGGTTTCCAGAGAGCTATGAAAGAAGGTTCTTTAATTGGAGCTCCTATCGTAGGTGTTAAAGTAACTATCAATGATGGTCAGTCACACCCAGTAGACTCTAACGATAACGCATTCCAGACAGCAGCTATTGGTGCTTTCCGCGAAGGTTATATGAAAGCTAAACCTGCAATTCTTGAACCAATCATGAAGGTACAGATGTCTGCACCTACAGAATTCCAGGGTAACCTCTTTGGTCTTATCAACCAGAGACGTGGTGTAATTGTTGATTCAACAGATGAAAACAATACATCTACAGTAAACGCAGAAGTTCCACTTTCTGAAATGTTCGGATTCTCTACTATCCTCCGTTCTTCAACTCAGGGTAAAGGTGAATTCACAATGGAATTCTTAAAATACGGTAAAGTTCCAAACAATGTTGCAGAAGAACTTATCGCTAAATACAAGGAAGAAAAAGCTAAAGGTAACAAATAAGTTTTAGCTTAAAACTTGTAAGACACCGTCTGATGATTATTCAGGCGGTGTTTTTTTTTGTTGTTTTACTCTTCTTATGTGTTATTATATTAAAGATAACTTTTGTTATTCAAATTACTACAAGTGAGGTTCTGTTATGGAAAAGAAAGATTTAATTGAATATAGCCCTGTTCAGTATTTTGAAAAGGTAAGCCCTGCATTAAAAGATGGAGAAATGGGACTTGTAACAGCTAAAAAGGGATTGGGAAAGACCTCTGTTTTAGTACAGTTCGGCCTTGACTCTTTAATCAAAGATAAAGCAACTGTTCATGTTTCTTTTGACCAGCATTCTTCTAATGTTATTTCCTGGTATTCCAGTGTACTTGCAGAAATTACTAAAAAGAAGAATATCAGTAATCTTTCAGAAATAAGTGAAGATATTGTTCGTAACAGAACAATTTTGAACTTTAATCAGGAGACATTTACTTTACCTAAGGTTGTAAACACAATTAAGGCCCTGAATGAAGGCGGATCAAAAATTGCAACTCTGGTTCTGGATGGTCTTAATCTTGCAAATACATCTAAAGAAGATTTTAGTCTTTTTGCAGATTTTGTTAAAAAGGAAAAGATGACAGCCTGGTTCTCTTATGCCTCAGAAGCTGACAAGTTAAAAGATACTCTTGATGCAGAAAAAATAAATCTCTTTACCACAGTAGCTCATATGGCTTCAAATGGCAAAGAGATTGCAATTTCTCTTCTTAAGAATGGAGAAGGTCAGGTAAAAGTAGATACCAAGACCTCTCTTATGTCTAAATAATTTTTCTTTCTAAAGGAAATCTTATTTATTTTCTTCCTTCCATGGGAAAAGAAAACTTTTTAATTTACGAGGCCCAAGAGTTTCGCGGTCTTCGTAGATAAGTTCTTCCCATGGTATTTTTTTTCTGTCCCGTTTACCCTGAAGCTCAGGATGTTCTTCCAGATAATCGTATTTATAAAGTCTGATTCTTAATGCATTTGTAGTGTTGATTAATATTCCGCTTGCGCCGGGAACAAAACCGACTGTTAAAACTGTCAGAATAAGACATACTAAAGAATAAAGGGCAACTAAAAGACTGAAGCCTGTATTATCAAAAAATACAATAAAGGATTTTTTAAGACATTTTCTAAAGCCGTTGTGCATAAGGGAACGGATTGGCAGGAACCACTGAAGGGCCAGAATAAGGAAAATGTCACACCAGAGAATTAAGCCTCCTAAAAATACGCCTACAAGACTCTGCATCTGTAAAAAGTAATAGTCAAAAGCAAGCAAAGAAACAATAGCGGCTGCAGAAATAAAAAGACCAAATAAAGTTCCGTCTTTTAAAACCTTAGGAATCTGCTTAAAGTATTCTACAAGAGAAACTCCATTAAAGTTTGCTATATCAGCTGCCAGTTCTCCATAAGCAAATACCAGAATGGAAATTATTATACATGCGACAACAAAGAGCAAGGCAAATACAATATTATTGCTTAATTTTGCAGCGTAAGCAGCAAGAGTCAAAAGTCCCATAGTAGCAAAAAGAATTATTACATTGGTAACTACAAGAGAAAGCAGGTTATCCCAACCATCACAAAAACTTTTTTTGAGTAAAAATCCGTACATAAGTTAAAGATAGCAATTATTAGATTTAAAAACAATAAAAAAGTGGTAGAATAATAAGGTATGAAGAATAATATTGATTCAAGTATTTCGCTCCTTTCTTTAATCCACACTACAACCGCCGATTTTCTTATAAAAGAACTGTCGAAAATGGGCTTTGACGATTTTGCCTCCTCACATGGAAATATTCTTTTTCAATTAAGTATAAATGAAAAAATGACAATGAAAGATTTATCTGCAAAAATTAACCGCGATAAGTCTACAACTACAGTTTTGGTCAGAAAACTTATAAAAGAAGGCTATGTAGAAGAATGTCCTTCTAACAGCGACGGAAGAAGCAAGTTTATTTCTCTTACACAAAAAGGCCAGCAGTTTCAAAAAATAACCTGCGACATTTCTGCCCAGCTCTTAAATACCTTTTACGACGGATTTTCCGAAGAAGAAAAAAAGGATTTTCTAAACTATCTGAACCGAATATACAATAATTTTACAAAAAGCTCTTGACGATAGTTTTATATAAAACTAAAATAAGGGTATGAGACGTTTACTTTTATTAATTTCAATTTTTACTTTTACTTTGTTTGGTTGTGCTTCAAAAAAAGCAAATAAATCAATAGCGCTTTTTATTCCTGGTATCTGCGATAACAGTCCTGTCTATCAGATGTTAAGAGACGGTGTTGAAGCAAGCGTAAATGAATACAATCAGAAAAACGATGTTAAGGTAAAGCTTTTTGTAATGGAAGCCGGTACTAACCAGGCAGAATGGTCAAGTCAGCTTACAGCCCTTACCGCAAGTAATGAATATGATGTAATTATTTCTTCAAATCCTTCATTACCAGATTTAGTTCTTCCAATCTTAAAAAAATTTCCTAAGCAGAAATACATTCTTCTGGATGCAACTGCAGAGGGAAATCCAAATATCTATACAGTCTGCTATAATCAGTATGAGCAGTCATATGTAACTGGTTACATCGGAGGTCTTTTTTCTAAAAGCCATAAACTGGCTTTAATTGCAGCTCAGGAATATCCTGTTATGAACGAAGTTATTGCTCCTTATTTTGAAAAAGGTGCAAAGGCTGCAAATAATCTTTCATCTGTCGAATTCAGGGTTGTAGGTAACTGGTACGACGCAACAAAGGGAGCAGAACTTTCTGACGCAGTTATTAAGGCTGGAGTTGATGTAATTCTTCCTATTTGCGGCGGCGCTTCCCAGGGAGTTATTACTTCCTGTAAAGAAAAAGGAGCCTACATTACCTGGTTTGATGATGATGGATTTTCAAAGGCACCTGGCGTAATTATTTCAAGTTCAACAATGGCTCAGGAAAAAATGTCCAGAGAAATTACCGACAAATATCTTAATGACCAGGTTGAATGGGGAAAGGCTGATATGGTAGGAATTAAAGAAGGCTATATCAACTTTGTTCAGGATAATCCTCTCTATATTTCTACAGTTGATCAGTCAATCAGAGATAAAATGGCAGCCTTAATTGAGGATATAAAAACAGGTAATGTTACAATTAAATAACTTAGTTCAGAAGTTTACATATAAAACAGTTCTGGATGGAGTTACTTTAAACTTCGAAGAAGGAAAAATATATTCCCTGCTTGGAGAAAATGGTGCCGGAAAATCTACTCTGGCCGGAATAATTGCAGGCGATATACTTCCTTCTTCCGGAGAAATTTTAATTAATCAAAAGAGGGTAAATTATAAAACTCCTAAAGAGGCTATAAAGCATGGAATTATGTGTGTTCACCAGCGCCCTCTATTGTGTGAGCAGGTTACCATAAAAGAAAATCTCCTGCTTGGCCAGAAAAAGCTGGATACTAAGGCGGCCATCTCTCTTCTTAATTATTTTCTTCCACAAAGAAGTCTCAACACCATAGCGGGTGATCTCACTCTTTCTGAACAGTTCTTCCTTTCTTTTGTTGGAATTATTTTAAAGGAGCCTCTCTTTTTAATTCTTGATGAGCCTTCTGCCCTTTTAAACAAGAGTCAGGCTAACCGGCTTTTTGACTATTTGCATAAGAAGGTGGAAGGGGGACTTACAGTTCTTTTAATTACTCACTTTATAGAAGAAGCCCTGCAGGAATCTGATAATATAGTTCTTTTAAAAAAGGGTAAGGTTGAATTAGAAAAAAGTGCGGACAAGTGCAGTCAGAGCGAAATTTTAAAACTTTTGTATGATGATACTTCTAAGCAGGATATTACTCAGCTGGAAGAATATAAGGCTTTTATAGCAAATAAAAATGTTACCTTAATTCAAAGCGAAAATCCCAGGGCTTTAATAGAAAAAGAAAATGAACTTCTGGTAAGGAATAAAAAGGATAATTTAAAATATGGAATAATTCCTTCGGACAGAACTTTTACAGCGTCTGATCCTTCCCTTACAGTTTTGCAGATTACAACTGCCCACGAAAAGTTTGCAGATAAAAAGAGTCTTGAAGCGGCCTGCAATAAAATACTGGAAAAGGCAGAAGTTAATATAAAAAGTTGGGAAAAGGCAGTGAACCTTAGCGGGGGAATGCTGCAAAGAATCATACTGGAAAGAGAGCTTTCCATAAATCCTGACATTTTGATTTTATGCCAGCCTTTTCAGGGGCTGGATTTTATGGCCTGCAGAAGGTTAATTTCAAAACTCAATGACTTTTTATCTGGTCAGAAAAAAATAATTGTACTGGAGGCTAAAAAATGAATTTGTATTATTTCGGACAATCCTTAAACCTGGCCTCTTTATACATGCTTGCTGCCCTGGCCGATGCTCTTATTATAAAAAGCGGCCGCTTTAATCTTGGTGGAGAAGGACAGATTTATGCAGGCGGCTTTGTTTGTGCCATAACGCTGAACCTTTTAAAAAATACTCCTTTTATAATTGCTGTATCTCTGGCGCTTTTATTTTCTTTTATGGTAAGTGCCTTAATGAGTTTTCTAAGTGCCCTTATGCAGCGCTATAAAAAAGCTGATTTTCTTTTTACCTCCTTTTTAATTTCTCTTGCGGTAATTCCGGTAATTGACGGACTTATTGCAGGACCTTTCAGAAGCAGGGAAGGAAATCTTCTGGCTACAGCCTTTATAAATCATAAGTTTGAGTTTTTTAGTATTCTGCAGCCTTCCTCACTAAACCTGACCTTTATATTTTCAATACTGCTCTGCCTCCTGTCAGCTTATTTTATTTATAAAACAAGATGGGGCCAGCAAATCTGCATTTACGGAAAATCCAGAAAATTTGCTTCTTATATAGGTTATGATGGAAATAAAATAGAAAACTTTTCTGCAATAATTTCGGGCGGCCTTCATGGTTTATGCGGAGCCTTTGCAGTCTGCGGAACTTACTATACCTGTCATTTAGGCTTTTATGCCGGAATGGGCTGGAACGGTTTATGTGTCTGCCTTATTGCCGGAGCAAATCCTCTTTTTATAATTCCTTCTTCCATTGCAATGGGCTTTATAAAAATCTGTTCAGATAATTATGCAATGTATTCAAATGCCGGCTATGATATTTCAAGTCTTATTCAGGCCCTGATAATTTTTATTTTTGCCATGCCTTATGAAAATATCTTTTCAATATTTAAAAATCTTACAAAAAGGAGAAGCGCATGATTTTTGATATAATTTCTTCTTCCTGCCCCCTTCTTTTATCTTCTGCTGCCGCTCTTTATACAGAGTTTGCCGGTGTAATGGTAATGTTTCTGGAAGGTTTAATCTGTTTTGCAGGCTTTACAACTTATGCCATAACTTATTATACAGGAAGTCTTTTTGCAGGCATCTTTCTTTCTGCTTTGCTTTCTTCTTTTCTATGTGCTCTTTTTTATTTTATTGTTTATAAATTTAAGGCCCATGTTTTTATTTCCGGAATTGCCCTTAATCTTTTGTTTGGCTTTTTGACAAGTTTTCTTTCTGTAAAACTTTTTGGAACAAGGGGAGTTTTGTTTTCAGAAGCTTTTAATGAAAGTATAGGAAATTACAAAAGCGCTCTTATTATTTTTACCCTTTTAAGTCTTGTTTTTTGTCTTTGTGGAATTCTTTTTCTGCTTTTTTCAAAAAGCGGTTTATATATAAGGGTATCTGGTTATAACTCTGGTGTTTTAAGGGCAAAGGGAGAGAATCCCGAACTTTACAGGGGACTTTCCTGGCTTATAGCGGGCTTTTATGCGGCTCTGGCAGGAAGCTTTCTTGTTATAAAAGTAAAATCTTTTGTTCCAAATATTTCGAGCGGGCGGGGCTGGATGGCTCTTGCGGCAGTTTTTTTAGGCAAAAAGAAAGGCTGGAAAATATCTCTTGCAGTTTTGATTTTCTGCGCTGCAGATTATTTTTCCAGCCATATCCAGAATTATATTCCCGGCATTCCTTCTTCTGTCCTGCTGGCATTACCTTATTTTGTAATGCTGGCAATAATTTTAGTAGACAGATAGGATTTTTGTAAGTTCGTCTTTTCCAATAATCTTCATAAAGTTTGCAAGACGTGGGCCCTGGTCTTTATTGATAAGAGCATTGTAAAGTGCTGTAAAGAGAACCTTTGCATCAAGTCCGAGTTCAGTAGCAATATCATACATAGCCTGCTGGCAGTCTTTGTCTGTTGCAAAAGCTTCTGTACCGATTTTTGGAACAACTTCATCACGAACACGTTTTACAGCGCTTACAAGTTCCTCGCTAAGGTCAGCCTTGCTGCCGTCTTTTCTAAGAGAGAAGCAGAATTCTGGAGCACAGTCTGGGGCTGAATGCTGAATCCAGAACCAGGCACAGGCAATTCTTCTTCTTAATCTTTCTTCCTGTTCAGGTTTTACATCTCCAAGAGCCTTAATAACTGCATCTGCATCTCCGGAATAAATCTGAAGCATTGTAGAAAGAAGACGGATAGTAATCTGATAAGGCATAACTTCTGGAATTTTACCGTCAATTTGAGAAAGCATGTAAATGCGTTTTTCTTTATTGAAGTGATCTTCAGATTTAGCCTTGTCAATTCCGTAAACAATTCTTTCTGTTTTATCGTAGTCTTCGTAAACTTTAAGAACGTCCATGTCAAAAGAAATTGCAAATTCGGTGTTTGGACGGGTTCCTGCAAAAAGATAACGTAAAACTTCTGCCTGGTATACATCAAGTGCATCAGGAAGGGCAATTACTTTACCTTTTGAAGAAGACATTTTTCCAGGAACTCCCTTTAAGTTTACAAAGTCGTAGCGCATTGTAACAGGAGCATCCCAGTTATAAATTTTTTTAGAAACAAGTTTAGCTGTGTCGTAGCTTCCGCCAGGACTGATATGGTCTTTTCCACCCGGTTCAAAAACAACTTTTTCTTCGTTCCATCTCATTGGCCAGTCTACACGCCAGCCGAGTTTTGCGCCTTTGAAGGTGCGTAAGTCTGCAGTTTCGCAGTTTCCGCATTCGCATTTATAAGTAATTCCGTACTCGCCGTCGTAATCTGTAATTTCTGTTGTGTCTTTGTTACATTTTCCACAGAAAATTGCTACAGGCCAATATACATCTTCCGGTTTCATTTTATGAGCATCGTCACGGTACTCGTTTAAGCAGGCCTTAATTACATCGCGGTTCTGCATGGCCTTTTTCATGCCTTCTGCATAGCGGTTTGCACGGTAGCGGCTTGCCTGGTAAAGGAATTCTGGTGCAATTCCTACACGTGGAAGCTGAGTTTCTATATCTACTTCGTGGTGACGGGCATAGTTTTCGTTACGGCCTGTTGTATCTGGAACTTCTGTAATAGGGTAGCGTAAATATTTTTCCAGGATTTCTGGGTCAGGCATGTTGGCTGGAACTTTACGGAAAACATCATAATCATCCCAGGAATAAATAAAACGTACATTCTTGCCGCGATCGCGCAAAGCTCTTACGACCAGGTCTACGGTTATGATTTCGCGGAAGTTACCAAGGTGAACTGTTCCCGAAGGTGTAATTCCTGAAGCACAGGTATAAGATGGCAAATCTCCCTTTTCGCGGATAATCTGATTTGCCATTTGATCTGCCCAGTGACAAAGGAGCGGATCTCTTTTTTCGTTATTGTGATTTTCGTTGTTACTCATATTTCTAGTATAGCTTTTTTGCGCAAAATAGTCATTAGGGGGCTATTCTGCGCATTTTGCTGTAATTTTATTTTATCTGGGCAGTTTCTATGTAGCCACCGGCAGATTTTGTAATGGCATAACCCAAAATTGGATTCTTACTACCGTTACCGTAAATTTCACCTGCATAATTAGTTGAATCATACGAGATGCTTCCAATGTTGTCGTCTCCAGGTTCATTTCCATCTGTAGTTGACCAGGTAAGATTACCGGAAGAATCTTTCCATACACCAACATTAATATGGTCTATAGAAATTTTACTTGTACTTGGAATAATGCTTATTTCCCAGTTTCCGGTAAAGACTTCTTCTTCTGCTCCATATAATGAATCTTCACCACTTGCTGTGCCAAGGGAAGTGCCTGCTGCCCAGAAGGCTATCTTAGGGCGGGCACAACTGCTTCCGTAATAGCTGATGTAAGGAACTGGATTTCCATTTGAAAGTGCAACATCAAGATTAAGTTCTGTTCCAACAATTCCGTAAGAATCAACAATACAGGTTTTTGCATTTTCCGGAGCTGCATAATTGTCAATGTAAGCATACCAGACATCTGCATTTGCATTGTCATAGCAGGCAATATGAACATTGCCGTTTGCATCCAGTGCCACCTTACAGTATTCGCCTATACCGTTACCTTCTCCAAATACTGCTACAGGAGTAGACCAGCCGGTTGCACTTTGAGAATAAGAATCGATAGTATTATAATTATTTCCCTTATATGTCGGGGCTTTAATTTTTTGAGGTGCTGTATTATATGAATAGAGCATCTGATTGTTTGTTGCATCATACCAGACTGCTACAACCAGGTCGTCTGTAAAGTTTACAGGTTCTTCTTCTGTTCCAATATTATATGTGTCCCCACCCTGATATTTGGCCGCAATACTTACATACTGGCCGGCACAAACTGGTTGAGGTACTGTTTTATTTGTCATTACGGCAGTATTAGCTGTATATTTTGTATTGGCATTGCCAGGAACAAAAGTATATTTATTCTTGGTTTGACCAGCAATAAGAGAAATATATTCTAGAGTGTATGGTAAACTTACTACAGTTTTTGTTTTTGTCAAAGAACGAGTATTTGTTGAAGAATCTTTTGCACCATCTCCGTTTTCTGGCCCATAATAATCATAGAAAAGATTATTTTGACTTCGACCTGTCGTATTGTTACCATTTGAAAAAATACCCCACTTAAAGCGTATTTCATCATTAACTTCATCATAGTAAGCAAGATAAACATTCGTACTTGTTGCAGTTGTACTAGTAACTGTTGTGGCAATCGATGGTGATTTTATTCTCTGCTTATTAATGTTATTTCCATTAAAATTAGTACCATCTGTAGATTCTGCCTGTCCAAGAATTTCTAACCTTAACTGTCCAGTTCCATTATTATGACCACCTTTGTTATTATACAGGCCCTTTCCCCATCTACTTGTAAATATACCAAACGAATCTGAATCTGGTGTACCATTTATATCACCTCCGGCAGTAGTTCCAAAAGAGTTTCCGTTTGCATCGTAGGCAAAACCAATACTAGTCCAGAAGTCCAGTCCCTGTTCCCAAACATCGTAAGATTTACTTGTGCTTCCCATACTAAAATGAAGAGGACCATTTGCAAATGCAAATCCTACCTGTTTATTTACAGGGTTAATTGCCATTACAGGTTGAGATAAAGGTCCTGCTATTGGTTTTCCCGCTTCTGAGTTTATCTGCCATATTTCAAGGTAAATATCATCTGTAAGGCGGTTATTGTTGTCGCCGTTTGGCTGTCTGTTGTAATAATTCTTATAGGCAGTAATATCTCCGGTTATAGGAATTTCTTCATCATAAGAATACTGGCCTCTTGCATCATTATTGTTCAGGTTGTTTAAGGCAGGAAGTGATAATTCTTTCTCTCCTTCTGTGTAGGCAACCAGAAGATTATATGAACCGGAAGTTGCAACAGAAGAAACATCAATGCTTGTATTTGTGCCAAGATTAAAGCCTTCAATAGCAATGCTTTCGTCACTCTTAACAGGGTAGTGGCCTAAGGCAGATCTTGAATAGATTGAAGGATTATTCTTTTTAAGAGATGAAAGCTTTGTTGTTACATTTGTAATATATGGCATAACATCCATCTGATACTCAGGCTTGTTATTATCTGTATCTTCAAGGTCGGTAACAAGACCAGAAGAATCTGTTGCAAGAACAGTAAGCTTTACATTTTCTGCAACAATTGTGTCAATTTTTGAAGTATCAATAGAAAGTGTCCAGTAAATCTTATGACCTTCCTGGTTTAAGAAGGTTTCATCATTATAATGGCCAATAGAAGAACCTGTGTCTACAATTAAAACTTCATAGCCGTCAGAAGCAAGGCTTGCAGCACTGTCCGGATTAGCTGTCTTCCATGCGGCAGTATTAGACCAGGAATGATTTACTTCATCATATTCAGCCATGGTGATGTTGTTAAAGTTTGTGTAGGCAATTCCTGCTTTATTGCTTAAGGTAAAGGTCAGCTTAGAAAGGGCATGATCATCATAAGCACTTCCCGTAAAGGTGATAATTCCAGAAACTTTAGGGTCATTTTCATAGGCAGAAATTAAGTCGCTGCTTAAGTCATCTTCAAGTTCTATGTGACCCTTCAGGTATTCATAGGATTTTACCTTTGAAGGATTATAGGTTGAGTTATCATTAAGGCCCTGCCAGTAGAATGGATTAATAACAGTTTTTGGTTTATTGCCGTCGGTAAGGTCCATAATAAAATCAGTTACATAAAGAACTGCATTTTGAGAATCAAGTCCGGCTGTACATTCTTCTGTGTTGTCCCAGAAGGTAAAGTTGAAGGCTTTTCCTTCCCCGTCCTCATTGTCTGTATAATCATCCTTACCTGCTAAAAAGCTGTTATCAAGAATATAACCGTAAACCTTGCTGCTTGTATAAGAAGCTGTAAGGTCTGGAAGATTAGAAGTTGCTGCAGTAAATCTTGTTCCCTCAGTGTTATCTATGGCAGTAATATCTTCGGCATCTTTTTTTGCCAGAAGTAGAAGAGATGAGTTTCCGCCAACAACTTCAGGAATTACTGCAAGCTTATCTTTAATAGTAAAGATTCCTGAGCCGAATGAAGTTCCAAAGTTTTCAAAGTTCAAAGTATAGGCAGACTGATATTCCGCGGTTTTACCGTAAAGGTCGTATGATTCGCATTCATTTGTTTCAAAGCTGTTGTTTGAGTTCAAGTCGGTTGCAAAGGTTACTTTTGCAAGACGAGGTGCGTTGTTAGAAACATTTGCCTTTATGGTCTTTCCGTTTACGTTTCCTGCGTTATCAAAGGCAAGAATTACAAGGGCAAGAGGACCGTCCGGAAGATTGTCTGACTGAATTGAGGCATCCCAACTCCATACACTTCCAGATTTTGTAACGCTTTCAAGCATAGTGTCTGCGTCATCTCCGGATTTGAAGGTTACCGGTTTTGTAGAAAGATCTGTTGCAATTTCTGAACTTGTATTATCTATAACCTGGGCAATAGGGAACCAGGCATCTACAGAGCTATGGCTGCTGGTAGAAGATGGTTCAAAGGTTACTTTGTTTCCAGAAATTTTTGAAATCTGGCGGTAAATACCGTCAATAAAAATTAAACCGCCAACGCGAACATGTTCATCATAAGCTGAGTCTGAAGTAAAGCTTTCGCTGTCTGAAGAACCTGAGTGCTTTTTAGCGTAGAGGTAGAATTCATCTTCGTTCTGTTTGATTGTTAATTTTTCTAATTCTTCAAGAGAAACCTTTGTGTCTTCACTTGAAGTTGAAATCATAGGATCCAGAATTACTTCGCCCGAAGAGAAGGTCTTTTTACTGTCAGATTTTCTTATAAAGTAGAAGGCAATATTCTTAAAGCCCGAAGCTTCATCTGTTGAATCGCCTGAAATTGTGTAAACATAATTTTTGTTTACAATAGAGTTTGCAGTATAAGCATCTGTTAAAGAAAGAAGAGCTTCGTTTCCTTTTATGTTGTCTAAAGTTGGAGCATCGTTATCAAGAGTAAAGGCAAAGGTCTGACTTGCGGTGTGAGGTGTAGAACCAGTATCCATATCTGTAGCAGAGATTGTGTAGCTGCTGCTCTTTGCAATTTTTACAAATACCCTGTAACCGTTCTTTTCTTCTGTAGAAAGTGCACAGGTATAATATCCTGTATCGGCTGTAAGAGTCTGATTTCCTTCCTTTACCTCAAGTTTACTGATTCCCGATTCATCAAGAACATCAAGAACAAGGTACCAGCTTCCCCTTAAATACATATCTGCAGTGTATGGAAGTGATGCTTTTGCAGTTAACTCTGTAGAAGCAGTAGAAGATGTTATTTCTGCATCATACTGATTAATTGAGTATTCAATGCCTGGAGCCTTGTTATCAATGTGGATTTCTATTACGTTGTCTCCGCCGGACCAGGCTCCCATTTTACCTTCAGCATTTACTGCGCAGGCCCTTATTTTAATATCATTTGTGCTGTTTCCCTGAGGATTCATTTTTTCGTTTGAATTCAAGGCAATATTCCATGAAGCAGAACCGTTAGCACAGATTCCCCACCAGGAATCTAATTCTTCCTTACTTGCAAAACCTAAAGACTTAAGCTGTTCACTTGTAAAGTTTGTAGAAGATGAGTAAGAAGTATTCCTAATTTCGTTTATTACGGTATAGGCATCTACAACAGTAAAGCCGTACCTTGAAGAAGCCGTGGTCTTGTCGCTGTCAGTGAAACTGCTGTCTGCAGCAGCAATCTGCAGGTAAACACTTTTTACGGTTGTAGTTCCGGATGGAATTATTGCAGTTCCGGTTGGACGGATTGTTCCACCAAGAGTAATGTAAGTGGCATTTTTGTCGTAATTGCTTACAAGAGGGTAGGTGAATTCAACCTTAGGTCTGTCTCCGTCCGGGTTATGATTAATTATAAAGTCTGTACAGATTGTATAGTTGCCGACTTCATCAACGGCCTTAAAGTAAACAGGTATTTCGTATACACCGTTTTCTATAGAAAGGGCATAATTTGAACTGTCGTAAGTTTCAAAAGAATCGTTTTCTGAACCGTCAAATACAAAACTCCACATAGTTGCAGAAGATGAACTTGAAAGTTTTCCTTTCCAGCTTAAAGAAGCAAGATAAGCAGTTTTTCCTTCTTCGCTGCTTAAAGCTTCGCATTCCTCTCTTTCTGCTTTAGTTGGAATATGATAGAAAATGTTCTTTGTGCCGGAAATACCGTCTATGGCAGAACCTGTAATTGTAATTTTTCCGGTTAATTCACTTCTTGTAGCAGGACTGAAAATCTTAATTACAGGGCCGCTGTTATCCATTTGAACGTTCTTGGTTACCGGAGTTTTGTTTCCGGCCTTGTCTAAAGCAGTTATGGTAATGGCTTTAAGGCCAGATACAACTTCGCTTCCTGCAGTCAAAACTTCAGATTCATAGTATTGATAGCTCTTTCCACTTTCAGCCGGAGTATAAGTTACAGAATCAACCTTTTTAAGGGTAATTTCATCGCCGCTTATAGCAGTAAGATTTCCGTTTGACCAGGTATTGTATTTTGAAGTTTCTACGTTTCCGTCTGAGTCAGAAATCTGAGCCTTTATTGTTACCGGATTTTTCTCATAAACAGGAACATAAAGCTTAAAGTATTTACTTTCTCCACCAATATAACGGTTTCCACTGATTTTATAAGTAGCATCGGTAGGGCTTGCTGCAACAGTTGAAGCGCTTATAAGATTTGCAGCATCGCTGCCGTTTACAAGGCCAAGCTCTGCAACAAGAGGAATGCTGGTATCAAGATTAACTATAATAGGATCTGTGTTATCTAAGCCAAAATCCTCTTCTGAAATTGAAGAAGTATCAGTTTCTGCAAAAAGATAGTATGGTCTTTTGAACTTTTCTCCGCCGGTGGTAAAGGTTTTTCCTTCTTTATCAATAATTTTAAAGTAAAGGGTTTTTCCTTCACCGTCTCCTCCGCTAAGTTCATAGGTCCAGTTTCCGTTTGTTACGCTGCGCTTACTTCCCCAGTTTTCAGGATTCTGAGAAATATACAATTCACTAATACCGTCATCATCACTTATGCTTCCCTGAATTGTATCTTTTGTAAGCCATGATTCGCTGTTATCCATGCTGGAAATATTAATAACAGGACGGTCTGCGTTCTGGTTTACATAGTATTCAAAATAATCTGCCCGCCAGTTGCCTGCATAATCATAAACAACAGGAATAAGATAAACCTTCTTACATGGATTATCTTCAGTTACGCCGGAGCGGGTATATATATCAATGTCTTCAAATTTCCAGCTGTAAATTTTTGAAGATTCATTAATTTCTTTAATAAGGGTAAGGCTGCTTAAATCTGGCTTAGTCGGATCTTCCAGGCTTGTGTCGGGTCCTGATTCAGAGTAGTAAAGCTCCAGCTTTGAAGGATCAGAGCCGGAATATTCAACGTTTCCGCTTAAGGTGATTTTTCCGTTGATTATGCTGTCTTCATCTTCGCTTGAAGGAAGAGGATTTGTTATTACAACCTGAGGACTTTCTGTATCAAAAGAAAGATTGAAGAGTTTTGCAGAGTTTGAGTTGCCTGCATAGTCTGTAACAAGGGCATTTACATTGTAGGTTTTTCCCGAAGAAAGATTAGCCAGATATGAGATTGGAATTGTGGCTTTCCAGGTGTAAGTGTCCCCTTCATTTTCAGGTTCAAATATCTGAGCATCTATAGTCTGCTTGTTTAGAATGATTTTTATGCTCTTAAGACCGGCGCAGTCTATTGTTCCATCGTCAGGAAGATCGTAACAGTTTCCGTCTAGTTTTATTTCTGAAACTCCGTTTGTAAACTGCTGTCCTGTCTGATTACAGGTAATAATAGGACTTTCTGTATCTACGTTAAGGCTGATATTGTTGTAGGTTGAATAAGAATCGTTTTCGTTTTTTACGGTGATTGCATCTTTTCTTGCATTTCCAAGGTAATCAACTGCAACAAAGGCAATGTAATTTTTTCCAACAGAAAGGCCTGAAAGGGTAGTTTCAAAGTTGGAAGGAATTGTTGCATAATACTTTGAATTTATCTGACCTTCGCTGTAAACAGGAGTCTGGCTTCCTTCATCATCGTTTCCATTAGTAGTTGTTCCAACAAGACCTTTTGTTGCTTCGTTTTCTTCGTTCTGGGCAAGGCCGGTGTAGAAAACTCTTTTTTCCTCTATTTCACCATCGGCAAAAGGTGCAAACATACCGTCGCTTAAGCTTTCATAACTATTGAAGAAGGTATTAATTGTTGCCTGATCAGGCTCTTCTGTATAAAGCTTGTAATAAACCATCTTTGTGCCACTTTGAGGGTCGTCATAATAACCGCGGACTTTTATCGTAGTTGCATTTCCAAAGGTGGTTGTGGAATATTTTCCGCCTACATTTTTATCAAGAGAGTCACTCCATAATTCATCTTCAGAAGTGATGTCTGTGTTATCGTAGTCCCCGATTCTAAAATAGATGTCTTTTCCGTTGCCGTCTTGTGCATGGCGGGCTTTTGGACCTGTCGTATCAAAGGCAAGGGCTATTGTTTCAGAAATTCCGGTATTATTTGCGGCATCTTTTGAATAAATGTAAATATTTGCACCGTAGTATTCGGAAGAAATTGTATTTGCAGGAATTTCAAAAGAAAGAGTGTTAACGCCCTTAAGTATAGTTAAATTACCATTTTCATCTTCCGGTGACCATTCACTTCCGTCAATTTCATTTCCGTCTTTATCTGCGGCAACAATTTTTATCCAGCTTGAACAGGCCTTTGAAGAAGAGAAGTTGTCGGTAACAAGACCGGTAAGGGTAAGAGGATTTTTTGGATTTACCCAGTACATTTTTCTGCTGTCTTTTGTAAAGGACTTTGAAGTTGTAAGGGTATTAAGCTCCGGAACAGGAGCGTGGGTATCGAGAGTAAAGCTTCTGCTTGTTGAACTTGTATCTCCGTTATCTGCATCCAGAATAATCAGTACGGTATAAGTTCCGCTTCCTTTACTTATGATTTCGTCGAAGGTGTCTGCAGCAGCGGCTGTGTTGACCCTCCACTGGTAAATTAAAGAAGAGTCGCTTGTAAGGTTGTAGCAGTAGTTTTCAAGAAGATTTTCTGAATAGTCAGGAGCCTGGTCATAGCTTTTTATAGCTACGGAAATGGCATCTGTGCTGCTTGTGTAAAGCTGGTTTATCTGAGGATCATTATCATCTTCTACATAAACAGTGTATTTAAAAGATTTTAAGGCAATGTTAGAAGCTACAGTTCCGCTCAGGTATAAAATGTCATCAAGAGAAGAAGCAGAGCAGTTAAATACATCCTGATTAATTATAGAGTTCAGGCTTTTTCCTTCTTTGATGAGGATTTTTGCCGCAGAAGTAGCCACAGCTCCGCAGAATCCATAGCCTTTGCTGTTATAGGCAAGAATCTCGTTTCCCGAAACATCTTTTCCGCATACAAAGAATAAATAATTATGACCGGCAGTACAATCCGGAGTTACAAGTGTTTTTGTTAAGGCAGTAATGCTTGAATCTGCATCTGTCTGTGTGTAACAGGAAGAATAATCTTTGCCCCATTCTAAAAAGCGATTGTATACACTTTTATCCCAGGTGTGTAAAAGTGTAAAATATCCTGCTTCAAAATTCTTTTTTCCTTCTTCTCCGCTAAAGGTAGCGGCAGTAACTTCTCCGGTGTAAGCATCTGTATCAATACAATAAATGCTGACTGTATTAGTCTGGATTTTTTTGTTGTCGTTTCCAACATTTATGCTTAAAGGAACAGGATTATCTACATAGGCTTTTTTATAGCCCTGGCCAGAATAGTTGTCTATAGTGTGACTTTCGTCCAGTTGAGAAACAATTTCGTAACCGCCGATTGTATAGGTAGGATTATTCTGAGGGTTAAATTCAAAGCTTAAGGAAATATTGTCGTTAGAAACCTTTGCAGCATCCGCAATTAAATCAATTTGTTCTGAGTAGGCAGAAAACTGATTTGAAGTTCCATTTAAATAGGCGGCAAAGGCTGCAAGACTAAAGTCTTTAATAAGGTCTCCGGCAATAAGTCTCTGCATATTTACTGTAGCTTTATAGATTTCTGAACTTTCGTTTCCTCTTTTTTCTCCGTTTGAATTTCCTCCAAAAGGCTCCTGGAAGACTTTTGCATCATCCTTTACGGTAACGGTAAAGTAAACCTGAGAATCTTCTACAGAAAGGCCTGCTTCATAATTAATAAGATTTTCGCTTCCAATAAGATTTGAATAAACATCTGCAACTTTCTGATTATCTGAGCTCTGCTGACTGCTTGAGTAATAGCGGGCAACTGTAAGAGGACTTGAATCTCCAAGAGCCATAATGTTTGTATAATCTCTGTAGGTTATAGGATTTCCTTCGTCATCATATAAATTATTACCATTCTGATCGCTTGGTAGAATTAATTCTCCGTTTTTATCGTAGAAAGTTATCTGAAAATCTGAAATTTTATTGCATAAATCATAAAAAGCACCGGTAAACTGAATAATCTGGCCAAACTGTTCAAGATTTTCGTTTCCTGTACTGGTAGGATTTGTAAGCATGAGGACAGGTGGAGTGTTATCTATAAAAAAGGTTGCTTTTGCACTTTGCGAAAAGTGACCTCCGTTATCTTCTGCTATGGCAAGGAATTTATATTCACCGTCTGAATAGGGCCAGCCGCGGGTGGAAGGGTAGGCTTCTTCATCTTTTATATTAAGATGCAGGGACCAGGTATTATCTTTATTAAGAGAGGCTGGAAGGGTTTCTATGTAGTCATTGCCTTTGTAAACTTCAACAAGAATCTCTTTCAGGCTTTTATCATCGTTCCAGCTTCCGGCAAGATAAAAATCCTGGCAGACGTAAGAAGAGTCAGGCGGGTAAGTTATAGTTAGGGTTGGGGCCTGAATATCAACAGACTGACCAAGACCAATTGTACAGGATAAAAAGAGGTTAATTAGAAAAAAAATTCCTATAAAGTTAATTTCAAATTTACGAGACAAATTCTTCATTACAAATTTCCTTTCATGTTTAATTTTTTTTTGTGCTACTTTTTTTGGAAATTTTTATTTTTAAATTTGAATTAATTAAATATGAATTTACTTTATAATCGGCTTTTTAGGTAAAATTGATTAGTTCTTATTATTAATTTATTAATATTTTGTTATTTTTGCCCCTTTTAGTCAACAAGAAAAAAAAGGCTTCCGGATATGAAGTGCACTTCAATCCGAAAGCCTTTTGCTTATTGAGGGTTTATATCACCTTACCATACAGTAAGATTTGCGTAACCGCTGCTCTGGTAGCCTTCAACTTCCATAATCTGGTAGTCCCAGGTATTACCAAGGTACATTCCGCAATTTGCCCAGGCATTAAAGTGATTTGCTGTTGTAACTGTGTTGTTTGTGCCCTGAGTACGTTTTTCGCGTCTTACACTCCAGTACTGGTCGAAAGTGGCGGTTCCAAGAATAGATGGCTGATTGTATCTGGTTGTTTTGTAAATATCATACCAGCCTCCGTCTGAATAAACCTGACCCATCCATGTTCCTGTTGGACGATATGTTCCCCATGAATCTACAATGTAGTATTCAACAAGCTTGCTTCCCTTTGTCCATCCATAAACGGCAAGGTAGCCGTTGCCGGAAGGATTCCACACACCTGCATTGTAGTTGATGTTTCTGTAAGAACCCTGATTCCAGCCTTTTCCTGCAGTAAAGTTACCGCAGTTCTGCCACCATACTGAATAATTTCCCCCGTCTCCGAGTGTCATTTGTACGTTTCCACCGCCATCAGTCCAGAAGGAATAGTACATACCACCATTCCAGCCAGTAGTATTACTGCTAACGGTTGCTGCTCTAGAAGTAGAATCTGTGCTGCCTGCATCTGAAATATCTGCAACAATACTATTGTTACAGCCAGAAAAACATAACATTGCTGCCACTGCCAGAAGGGTAGTGACAAAAATACATTTTTTCATTTTAAACATGCTCCTAGTTTTTTTGAATGAAGGGATCTGCAGAATCTTCTTTCTATAAATAAGTATGAAGCATATTTTGTAAATGGAAATAGGAAGATTTTCTTAAGAAGTTTCTTGGATTCGGGGAAAACTCTGAGTTTTTTACTTTACAAGATACAAGTATATTAGTATAGTGTTATTGGCATTCAAAACTGAATGGCGGTCTTGCTTCCGAAATTCGACTACTTTGCTAGCATGGTAGATTCTTAAATTAGGAGGCTTGCTATGAATAAGTATGAATTTTTGGATTTGCTTTTAAAAGTAATTCAGATAATCATTACAATTATTCTGCACCTCTTCCACAGACGGAATAAAGGTAAGAAATAAAAAAAAATAGCCCGCCACAAAGCTTCGACCCAAAGTGGCGGGTAAAGTCCGTTTAGGACAACTGCTATAGAGGCAAGACGCTATAGTTGCGAATGCCACTTTTTTTAATATAAAGCACCTGCCCTTAAAAAGCAAGTGCCTAAATCTTTTTATTCACTTAACAGTTCAGCCTGTTCCAGTTTAGAAGCCGTATAACCTACGACAATGTTACCTGTATAACCGGTACCCTTTGTCTCAGTGTAGGTGTTATCCTGGGTCGGAGCATTTGCAGAAACTACGACTACAGTTTCCCATTTACCCGTGTAGCCATCATCATTAGCACCAGCCTCTATGTCTGCTACAACTGTTAATGGCCATGAAGTACGGAGTGAGTATTTTGTACCACCATAAGAAATTGAGTAGCTGGTAATTACAGGGCGAATATCACTTCCGTCTTCGTCTTCTGAAAAATCTTTGAGAGTAATACTGTTGAACATACCGTTTGTAAAGAGTGTGTCTACAAGAACTTTCTTTGTTACGGTAAGTCCGGTGATTTCGCCTGTAGTTCCTGTTGGTGTAAGCATTGCATACTTCAGGTAAGAACCTGTTGAGTCATAGTAAGCAAGGTGAACAAGACCGCTTGCATCTGTTTTCATTGAGACATACTGACCGGCTGCATCAGGATCAATTGTTACAGCAGTCTGCCATGTATTTGTCCAGCTGCCGTAGGAACCTGCTGCAGGGTTGTTAAGGTACTTAATTTTTAAGCCACCCTCAACTTCGTCATAGTAAGCAATGTAAACAACATTCATTACGGAATCGTATGCCATGTCAAAATATGTAGAATCTGCCTTGCCGGAAGTAATTTCCTCACGACCGGCAGGAGTGTCAAGACCGACATTCGCACCATCAGTAAATCCATTTACATATGAATAATTATGCTCAGAATAACGACCAATATCTGACCATGAATTTGCAGTATAATTATTACCGTTTTTGGTATATGTTAATTCGAAATTCTTCTGAGATATACCAGTTCCTTCATGGAAACGATAGAATACAATTGATCTTGATGTCTCTGATTTATCAAAATAAGCAACCATATTCAAAGTATCAGAAGCATCTCCTGATACGAGCATTTTAAAATTCTCATAGCGTTTCATAACGGAATCGCTATAAGAGTAATTCTGTGTATTTCCTCCAAATGAGAGGTTACCTAATCCCAAACGTGCAGTACCATATGCCGTTGTACCATCTTCACTATAGTCTGTATATTGTGTCTGTCCCCAGCTGGTACTTCGCGATGCTTGTCTTCCAGTTGTCAAATTCCAGTTAGGTGCCCAAACACTTCTTGCAAACTTTTTACCCCACTGAGCAGATCCATAGGCCTGATATGTTGTTCCGCCTGATGACCAGTTCATATTATGTAAGAAAATCCAAGAAGGAACTCCGACAGAGTTGTAAGCAAAGTTTCCTCCATAAATTGAACCTGCCCAGGAATATGTTAATAAAGTATTATCAGCATACAAATACTGATTGTTATTAGCATAGAACCACATCATTGCACCTGTCTTAGCGCCCTGATTATTGATAACCGGTTTCATTACAGCTTCACTACCACTATAAGTAGTCGTTGTGGTATCCCACATGTAGATATAGCGGTCGTCGGTATGGTTCGGAGCAAACTGAGAAGCTTCCTTGTTGCATTCGGCATCGTTATCATTACTGTTATTCAATGATTCAACTGACTTATTGATTACCTTGATAGCACCGGAGTTTGTAAGCAGAGATTTCTTTACAGTAAGGTTAGCTCCGGATGCAACTGTTGTCTTTTCAGTATCACCAAGATATACAGTACCACCGGTCAGGTTATAGCCTTTTACGGTAATGCTTGCGTTTGTTGTATCATCTACATTTGCCATAAATGCACCGCTTGCAGAGCGTCGGAGGTATTTCTTTGTTCCTGTTTCCATGTCTCCGCTAGAAATGTCTGTAATATAAGGCACAACATCCATCTGGTAAGACGGAACGTGCGTTGTACCGTCTGTAACTACGTATGCGCCGTCTGTTGTGTCAGGAGCTCTTGAAGCTGCTCCTGTTGAAGCAGTTCCTGCCTTATCAGTTGCAGTTACTGTAAGCTTAATGTTCTGTTCAGCAACATTTGGAATGCTGGCTGTATCAATGCTGATTGTCCAGTAAACCTTGTGTCCACCCTGGCTTAAGTAGTATGTATCATCATAATAACCGGCTGTTTTTTCTGCCCCTGTGTTATCCTGACTGATTGTCCATTCATAGCTTCCTGTTGCAGATACAGATGCCCCTGAGTTTCCGCTTAATGCAGACCAGCCGCCGTTAGCAACATATGTTTCATTTTCAGAAGTTGAATCATAAGTTCCCATTGCAATATCTGCAAAGCCTGTCAGTGCTGTACCTGAAGAAGAAGCAAGGGTAAACTTAAGGTTTTTAAGTGAGTGCTCGTCATAAGCCGTTCCGGTAAACGTAATCTTTCCTGAAACCTTAGGGTCACTTCCATAGAGAGTTGCAGCAGCTGTTCCCGTCAAATCACTTTCAAGTTCGATATGACCATTTGAAGAGCTGTTACCGTAGAGGCTGTTCTTTGATGCACTTTCCCAGTAGAACGGATTGATTACAACGCGCGGAGGAACAGAGTCAATAAGATCAATCGTAAAGTCATTAATCAGGAGAACACAGTTCTGTGAAGTTGAGCCCTGAACAAGTTCGTCTGTTGAATCCCAGAAGGTAAAGGATGCCTTCTTTCCTGTTCCGTCATTTGTCTCAGCTACTGTACCAACCAGCTGGGCATTTGTAAGAGTAAAGCCCTTAAGAGAAGTTGTAGTTGCGGCGTTGTTGTAAGTTACAGTACCAATTTTACCGGAAGTTACATGGCTTCTTATTGTATCGTCTGCATTTGCTCTTTCTCCGGCTCCTGTTCCGCTTGAAGGAACTGCAGCAGTTGAAGAAGCACCCGCCTTGTAGACCATCATAATATCGCCATTACCACCAACAATTTCTGCAACTACAGCAAGTTTGTCCTTAATTGTAAAGGCTGAACCATAAGAAGCTGTTGCAATTGACTGTTTTTCTTTGACTCCGCTTGTAGCAATTCCATAAGTAGTATTTGCATTGTATAAATCGTAGCCGGTAAATTCGTTAGACTGCCAGCTGCTGCTTGAGTTTAAGTCAGTTCCAAAGAAGACTTTTGCAAGACGAGGTGCTGAGTTTTCTACCTTAATAGGGTAGGTCTTTCCACTTACGTTTCCTGCTTTATCGAAGGCAAGAACAACCAGAGAACATGGTCCGTCCGGAATATTTGATGAGTGGATTGTTGCATCCCAGCTGAAGCCTGCAGACTTAGAACCTGTTAAGGTTTCTGGTAAGAGGTCTCCATCATCTGAATTATTCTTAAAGGTGAATGGATTAGCACTCTGAGAATTAAGACTTTCTGTAGAAGTATTGTCTACTACCTGTGCATAAGGGAAGTAAGCAGTTGCGCTTGTTTCTGTTTTTACACCTGTACTTGTATTAAAGGTAATTTTTCCGCTTGTAGAATCAATTTCTGTGATTCGGCGTAAAAGACCTCCAACTTCAATTAAACCTCCAACTCTGATATGTGCATTGCCTGTAATATGAGAAGCGGTTGTTGGTTCAAAGGTGTAGCCTAAGCTGTCTTTACCAATTGTACCGGCAACTTCTTTAGAGTATAGATAGAAGGTGTCTGTTCCCTGTGTAAATTCACGGGCTTCAAGTCCTGAAATTACTGCTTTAGAATTTGCAGTGCCGCTTGTAATAAGAGGATCAAGAATAACTTCGCTGGTGTAAGTTTTTCCGTCTATTGCGTTATCGCGGACAAAGTAGAAGGCAAGGCGTTCAAAACCGGATGCTGTTTCTTCAACTCTACCACCAAGAGTATAAATGTAGTTAGAATCTGTTACGGTGTTGTCGATTTCTAATACATTATCACCACTTTCTGTTAAAGATGAGCCCTTGTAAACGTATTCAAGAGTTGGAGCTGTGTTGTCTATAAAGAGAGAGTAGGTGCTGGTAATTGTATGAGGATTTTCTCCTCCATCAGTTACAACAACTATATAATCAACAGAAGATGATGATTTATCAACTGGAATATAGAGGTATTGAACTTTTGAGTCTACTACAGAAGAATATTTATAGTCTGTTCCTTTTGTTAATGAAGTTGTAACTCCATTTGCAACTTTTTTAACAGAGAAGCCAGATAATTCGGCTTCATCTTCAAGTTTTACTGTCAGATACCAGTCTCCCTTAAGGTAGATTTCGTTTCCGCCGTATTCCTGACTTGCTTTTATATTTGTGCTGTCAAGGGTTGTGCTTGCATCAACATCATTAGCCGATGGTGCTGTATTGAACTGGTAAAGGCTTGCAGTCTGGCTTGGTGCTGTATTATCAATATTGATATAGTACCATGGTGTCCAGGAACCAACTTTACCATCAGCATTAATTGCACAGGCTCGAATGGCAATATAAGTTATGTTGTTCTGTGCTGGATCCAGTTCTTTATTTTCATTAATTGTTTTACTCCATGAAGAAGTTTTGTCTGCTTTTATACCCCACCAGCCATCTTCCGCAAAAGTTACTGTCTTACCAAGTTCAGCTTCAACCTGGGCCTTGGTCATTACACCAAGTGCTTTAGAAGTTGCAAAGTCAGAATTTTCTGTGTATTTACCGCCATTTGCAATGTTTTTGGTTCCGCTAATTACCTGTAAATATACAGAGTCTACAGTTGTTGTATTAGAAGGAATTATTGCAGATCCAGAGATTCGGATTGCACCGCCTAAAGTAACCCAATCATCATTACCATAGTTATTTTCGTTAGGATAAGAAATTTCTGTCCTTGGACGGTCTGCATTAGGGTTGTGCTTAAAGGTAAATGTACGGTCAATTTTTGTATTTCCAAAGGCATCTGTAGTTTTAATATAGAATGGCAGAGTATAGATTGCGTTTACGGTACTTGTTGCATAATCAGTATTGTCGTAGGCAGCAAGAGTAGCTGAATCAAGGGTAAAGGCCCATACACTTACAGATTTATTTGCATCTAAGGTGTCCTTCCATATAGATTTTCCTTCTCCATCTACAGCTGCGGCAAGTGTATCATCATCCATTCCTCTTTGAGCAGCAGTAGGAATGAGCCAGGCTGTGGTACTTGTTCCGGCATTACCTGTATCTGTAGAGGTTCCTCCAAAGGTAATATCACCTGTAAGTTCTTCTGTAGAAGAAGGACTTGTAAAGGTTACTGTTGGAGCTGTGTTATCAACATTGAAAATTATAGAAGCATTTCCAATTAAACCTGATTTATCATAAACATCTATGCTTCCTGTAATTGGACCTGTCTGCATTGCAGAAAGGTCTATAGTATCTGTTGTCCATACGGTTCCATCATCATTTGTACTTCCCATTGTATAGAAACCATCTGTTGCCCAGTCATTTTTAGATGTAAGTTTTATCTGTCTTTCTGTTCCATTCTCAGCTGTATAGTTTAAGGTTAAGCGGAAGCCGTCTATACCGTTTGCATCACTTCCTGTAATTGTAAACTTAACATAGCCCTTTTCGCTTCCTCCAGCATTTACACTTGCACTTGGGCTTACCTGGTCTCCCACAGCTGTGTTTCCTTCTGCATCCTTGTAGGCCTGTAACTGGGCACTTACAACAGGAGCAGTTGCGTCACTCTTGTAAGAAATTGCGGCTGTGTTGCTTTCCTTGGCGCTTGATTTAAACTGGAAATAAGGAGACTTATAATAATAGTCTGTTGTTGAGACTGTATTCTTCTTTCCTGTATAGAAGACTGTATCTTCATTATCAACAATATAGAAGTTTACTGTTTTTGAACCATCTGAAGTATCGGCTGGGGTGAATGTCCATTCACCGGTTGCAGGATTAAATGTTGTAATATCGTAAACTGCAGGGGTGCTTGTTCCAACTCTAAGCTCGCTTGTTACAATTCCAGTAGAATTGTCAGTTGTGCTTGTTACATTTGTAGTTGAAGTAATTTGAGAAGTTGTTGCAATGAAGGTTTTTACGACTTTTTCGCTTGTTGAATCGTCATCGCTTATGCTTCCTTCTATTTTTGCATTTTCACCATTCTTTAAGATATATGCACCGTCTATGATTGAAAGGTTAGTTACCTTTACAACTGGGCGGTCTGTATCCATGTCTACTGTATACTTAAAGTAGTTTGTGTTTACTGTAAATTCGTTCTTTTTGCTTGTAAGATTATAAGTATTTGTATTTCCTGCTGTATCTGTTACAACTGGAATAAAGTAGAGGTCTGCTGTTGTAGGAGCAGACGCTACACTGGTAAGAGTGTAGGTATTTATATTTGCAAAAGACCAGCTGTAGATTTTTGAAGCATCTGTAATAGTACCAATCTTTGTATATTTTGATGTATTTGTTAATAAGTCTCCATCGGCAGGAGCTGTTTTTGAAGCATAAAGCTCAAGTTTTACAGGAGCTGAGTCCTCATAAGTTACACTTCCTGTAAGAGACATTTTTCCATTTAAAGAAGCTGAAGTTGATGGTGTGGTAATACTTACTACAGGAGCTTCTGTATCAAATTTAAGGGTAAAGATTGTAGAAGCACTTGAGTTTCCTGCATAATCTGTTACTGTTGCATTTACATTATAGGTTTTTCCTTGTGTAAATGCCGCTACAGTTTCGGCATCTATTGTTGCACTCCAGCTTCCTGAAGAGTAGTCATCTGTACTTACAGGTGTAAGAGTTGCAGAGATGCTTTCTCCATTAACTGTTAGTGACACATCTTTTACTCCGGCACAAGAAGTATCTGGTAGATCTTCGAAGCTACCGTTTACTGAAATTTCAGAAACACCATTTGTAAATTCCTGTCCATTATGAGAACTGCAGGCAAGCAATGGACTTTCCTGGTCTACATTTATTGATGCGTTGTAGTATACTCTGTCACCACTTGGACCATTTGCAATTACCTTATCAAGAGAAGCATTTCCAACCTTATCTTCTGCAACAAGAATAAGATAGTTTGTACCGCTTGCACTAAAGCCTGAAATTACAGAGTCAAAGTTAGAGACAATATTTGTATAATACTTTGAGCCTACTTTGTCTGTGGAAGAAACTATATATTCTGTGGATGAAGTCTGGATATTACCATCTTCATCTACATATTTTAAAGGAATTTTTCCATCATTTCTTCCGATAATTGCTGTATAGAATATACGTTTTGTTTCATCACTGGAAAGAGGGGCAAAGTAGCCTGTATATTCAGCAGCACTATTATAGTTAGCATAAAATTTTTCGGCCTGAGTTTTTAAGGCATCGTATTCAAGGGCGGTATCGGACTGAACAACCTTATAGTAAATCATATTTAATCCACTTTCTTCTTCTTCAAAGTTTCCGCGGATTTTTATTGTTGTACTGTTACCATAGGTGTTTTCCTGATACTTTCCGCCGACATCTGTATCAAGATCATCGTTCCATATATCAGAATTAGCAGTTTTAGAAATATCATCGTTGTTGTATGAACCAATACGGAAATAAAGGTCTTTATAGCTTCCGTCAAGAGCATGCAGACCTTTAGGGGCTGTTGTATCGAAGGCGAGAGTTTCTGTAATGCAGCCTGTGTTGCCGGCAGTATCTTTAGAATAAATATAAAGTTTTGCTCCGTAGTAGGTAGATTTAATTGCCGAGGCAGGTACTGTAAATGTCCATTTATTTACATCTGTTTGTGTTGTACTTGTATATATATCTCCGCTTGCACTAGTAGTAACTTCTGTATTTTTATCAGATAAAGCAACAAGTTTAATCCAGCTTACACAGGTTTTTGCTGTTGCTTTGTTATCTGTAACAAGACCTGTAATGGTTAATGTCTTTTTAGGATTTACCCACCAGAAACCCTTATCGTCGTCATCAGTATCTTCTGCTGCCAGAGTAAGTTCTGAAAGTTCAGGAACAGGATCCTGTGTATCAAGAGTGAAATCTCTTGACCAGCTTACACTTACGCCATTATTTGCTGTAAGTGTAAGGTTTACATCATAGGTTCCTGTGCCTACAAAGTCCTTAAAAGTTTCTGCTATAGTTTTTCCAGAAAAACGGAAATTATAAACAAGAGGAATTGTAGATCCCGAAGTTGTATAACAGTAACTGTCCGGTAGAGTAGAAGGGGCTTCTGTTAAAATATTAAAAGTTCCGTTCTCGCTTTGACTTTTAGAACTGTCTTCTGAGTTTGTAACTGTTATTGTATAAGTTAATGATTTTACCTGTGTTTCTGAAGATATGGTTCCTTTTACATAAAATTCATTACTTTCATTTGTACCAAGGAAACATGATTTATTTATAATTGCATTATTTGTTTTTCCTTCTGTCTGAGAGATAGATGCAGCCTGTGTACTTACTGTTCCACAATAACCGTAACCGGTGGTGTTGCCGCTTATAATAGCATTTCCTGCAATATCTTTACCTGTTACATAAATAACATAGTTATGTCCTGCTTCAAATTCTGTAAGGGTAAAGGATTTGCTTATAGAAGCAATGTTCTTGTTAGTTTCGGTTGGAGTATAAACTGACGAAATATCAACTCCCCATGAATTAAATTCTTCGTAAACATCCTTGTTCCAGGTCCATAAAGGTTCAAAGCATCCGTTCTGGTAGTTAGTTTTACCTGTGTCTCCTGTAAACATATCATCAGATATTGTTCCGCTGTAAACATTTTTGTCTACACGATAAATACTTACAGTATGGGTCCAGATTGCTTTGTTATCGTTACCAACATTTATGCTCAAGGGAATAGAGGAGTTTTTATAGGTATTTTTATAATAATTATTATTGTTTTCTTCTTTTGTGTAGCTGTCTATTTGGTAATCTTCAATTTCAGAAAGAATATCATATCCACCTACACTGTAAACAGGATTATTTTTAGGATTAAATTTAAAAGCCAGGTATTCGCTGGTAATAGTTTCTGCAGTATCTTCGTTTTCAATATCTCTTGAATAAGAAAGTGAGTCGTTTGCAATGTCTCTGATTGCATCTGCTGTACTGCTGTCTTCGTAACTTGTATTTCCATTTAAGAAGGCAGCAAATTCTGTAATATTAAAATCTGATATTGTTTCGCCTGCCAGAAGGTTCTGAAGGCTTGTTGTTCCTCGGTAGAAATAGATAGTCTTATTGTTTCCTTCAATTTCGTCGCCTTCAAGGTTATCTGCAAGGAAATTTTCTTCTGAGTATTTTTTTGCTGTATCGTAGGCAGTTACTGTAAAGTAAATCTGTGCATCATCTACAGCCTGATCGTTTTCGTAATCTGTAAGGTTGTCTTCTCCAAAAAGGTGGAGGTAGTTCTGGTAGATTTTTTCGTTTTTCTGGCGGTCTTCTGGACTTGCGTAATAGCGGGCTACAACAAGAGGACTTGAATCACTTAAACTAATAATATTTGTAAAATTAGTGTCCCAGATGTGGTTTCCTTCGTTATCGTAAAAGGAAATATCCATCTTTTTAATTTTTCCGCACAAATCATAAAAAGAACCGACAAACTGAATAATCTGTCCGAATTCTTCTTTTTCTTTGTCGCTTCCAGTTGTAGTTGGGTTTGTAAGCATTAAAACAGGTGCGGAGTTATCTATAGAAAGGGTATGAACAACGTCCTGAGATTCATGTCCGCCGTTATCGTAGGCTATAACATGAATTTCGTAAGAACCGTCGCTTAACTGCCAGCCGTTTGTTGCTGCATAAAGGTCTTCATCGTTTTTGTTTACAGAAAGATACCATTTGTTATCTTTTATTTGTACTGAACTTGAAGAAAAATCTGGTGTTGAACTTTTATTTCCGTCAACCAGCTTGTAAATGTCAACCTGAATTTTCTTTAAGCTGCCGTCATCTGACCAGGTTCCTCCAAGAGTAAACTCTTTACTTACTATTGAGGAAAGTGGCGGATAAGTTACATTTACTGTAGGTGCCTGAATATCTACGGCCTTACCAAGACCAATTGTACAAGTTGAAAAAATTAAAAGAGAAGCTGATAAACAAATTAATGAAAAAAGACTTTTAATAAAATTTTTCATACCTTACTCCTAAACTACCAAGAATATATTTATACTTTTATATTATCGGCATTACTGCCTTATAACTTTAATTTCATGGTATGCCTTAGAAGTAAGGCATAAATTATGTATTTTTAGATATTTTGACCTGATATAGGATAAATCTAGTCTAAGCAGGCGTCAAGGTCTTTTTCAATTGCCTTGCGGTCCAGGTGCTGACCAATAATTACCATTTTAATCATTCTGTCACCAACCTTTTCGTCCCAGTCCTTACGCATCTGAGGTTCCTGTGCAAGCACTTCTTCCTGTTCTGCCTTAGGACAAGCTGCAAGCCAGTTGCCAGAGTAGCCGGCCTGAATCTGTCTTCCTGAAGTTTCAAGAACATAGGCCATATCATCTTCATCGCTGAACCACATTACACCCTTAGAACGGATAATATTTCTAGGCCATTTTGCAGCATATTCATCAAGCTTCTGGCGGTTGAATGGACGGCGGCGGTAGTAAACAAAAGAACCGATTCCGTATTCATCTTCGCTTTCGCCTTCATGTTTATGTTCATGGTGGTGGTGTTCGTGATGATGTTCATCGTGGTCATGGTCTTCGTGCTCGTGATCATGTTCATCTTCGTCATCATCATCTTCTTCGGCTTCGTGCTCTTCAAGTGCTTTTACCCAGCCTGCAGAAGAGTAAACTGTTTCAAAATCAAAGCGGTCTGTACCGATGATTTCTTCTACAGCAACATTACAGTGGTCAGTTTCAATAACTTTTACACTTGGCTGAATCTTGTTAATTACAGCGCGAACTTTTTTCATTTGTTCCGGTGTAACAAGGTCCATTTTATTGATAATTAATGTAGAACAGAATTCAATCTGCTGAATCAATAATGATTCAATATCTTCTTCGCTTTCTTCTACGTTATTTTTTTCGAGGGTTTTTACAAGATCATCACCTGCGCCAAATTCTTCAACCAGGCGACTTGCATCTACAACTCCTACAACGTTATCAAGTTTGCCGCAGTCAATCTGTTCAATAGCCTGTGCAATTGGCATTGGTTCACAAACTCCGGAAGCTTCAATCATTACATAATCGAATTTTCCGGTTTTCATTAAGTTTTCTATTTGCTGAACCATGTCTGATTTTAAAGTACAACAGATACATCCGTTTGTGAGTGGAACTAAACTTGATGAATCTGTAATTTTTGCTTCTTTAGCAATAAGACGTTCATCTACGTTTACTTCGCCAATATCATTAACTATAACAGCAACTTTGTATCCTTTCTGATTTGTAAGGACTTTGTTTAATAAAGTTGTTTTTCCTGCTCCCAAATATCCACAAAGCAGGGTGATTGGAATTTTCTTTGCCATTTTGTCGTTAACTCCTTAATTACAATAAATATATAGAAAAAAGTTCAAAAAGCAAAGAAAAATAACACATTTGTATGTTATAATGGGATCATGTCTTTGCGTAAAAAAATAGGACTGATTACAATCTGTCCGGAGAATGAGTATCAGCAGCGGATTATGACATCTGTTTTTTCTATGTGCGAAAAATATAATTATGATGTCGTAGTAATTTCACCTTTAGTTCAGGTAGCAAATTTTTTTAAGGATTACCTTCAGGGCGAACTTAATATTTACAATATAATTAATTTTGATATTTTAGACGGAATTATCATCACTCCTATTCCTATGACAGAAGACCGCATTGAATCTGTAACAGATATGCTGCTGGAAAAAATAAAAAAGAATGCAGCAAACCTGTTGTTTCTTTAGATTTACCCTTTGGCGATTACAAAACTTTCCTTACCGACGATGCCCCCGCCTTTGAAATAATTACAGATCACCTTATAGAAAAACATTCATGCAAAAATATTTCTATATTAACAGGAATGAAAGACTACAAAATTTCAGAAAACCGCATTGAAGGGGTAAGAAGATCGCTTAAAAAGCATAACCTTACACTGGACGAGAAAAAAATAGTTTACGGAGATTTCTGGTACACAAGCGGCGAAGAACTTGGTAAAAAAATTGTTGCCAGAAAGTTTAATCCCGGAGATGCCGTAATCTGTACATCTGACCATATGGCAATTGGCCTTACGAATTATCTTTGTCAGAACGGAGTAAAGGTTCCGGAAGATTTAATTGTTACCGGCTACGAAGCTATAAGGGAAGCTGTATTAAATTCTCCTCCAATTACCTCTTACTATGCAGATGAAGAAAGGACTGCGGCTCTGGCTGTAAATTATCTTCATTCACTTCTGGACCCTCAGGAAAAAGAGCTTGCGGTAGAAGAGGCAGGGGAGAAAAACCTTTGTATAGGGGCCACCTGCGGTTGTAGGGAAGATTTAACTTATACCCGCGACAGAATTAAAGAGAACGAATATCTTATAAACAGAAATTATGAGCACAGGGAAGTGAATCAGGAAACTGACATGGGAATCCTTCTTGAAAGTTATATGACAGAGATTCTTACTTCCACCCCGACACCGGAAGTCTGCCTTAATAAGATTTATGAATCCATTTATCTCTTAAAACCTTACGGTTACTTTTACCTTTGTCTGAACGAAGACTGGCTTGAAACTTCCAAGGACCGCATAAAGGGCTATGCAGAAAAAATGCACCTTGTAATTTATTCAGATATGGCTAAAAAACTGCACGGTTATCCTAATCATGTCTTTTTTGGAAAGGGCAGGGAAAAGCCTTTTTATTTACGCGAAATGCTTCCGGCCTTAAGCAGTGATGAATTTTCTAAGCCTCAGGTTTTTTATTTTACACCGATTCATTTTTATAATATTTCTCTTGGCTACAGCGTTTTACAGAATGATTTGTGCCAGAAAAACAAGATTGGAACTGTATACCGTAATTACATAAGAAATATTAACAATGCCCTGGAAATGGCCCGGGCAAAAAACAGAATTACAAATCTTTCTGAACACGATTTACTTACCGGTTTATATAACCGCCGGGGTATGCAGCAGAAAATTGACTCTATGATTGAAAATGTAAAATTCCGTGCAAAGTGGCTTGTAATTGAAGTTGATATGGACGGCTTGAAAATCCTCAACGATAATTATGGTCATTCCCACGGAGATTTAGGCCTTACAATGATTGCTTCTGCCCTTAAAGCGGCAACCAGAGATGACGAAATATGCGTTAGAAGTGGTGGCGACGAGTTTTACATTATAGGACTTGGAAGATACAGTCTTAAAGATGTGCAGGACAAAATTGAAGTTATAAGGCAGACCCTTAAAAAGGAAAACGAAAAGAATAATCCAGAAATTCCTGTAAGCTGCAGTATAGGTTACTGCCTTGAAAACTTCAGCGTTAATAAAGGAAAAATAGAAAAGGTCCTCGAAACTGCGGACCTTAACATGTATTTAGACAAACGTTCAAAAAAGGGCCTTGCTAAGGCCCGTTAGAAAAGTCTGTAAGCGGGGCTTTCCGCAAAGGGGCCCGCTGCCTTACAGACTTACTGCGCTGCCTTCTGATAACTTGCCTTTACGGCGTTTATGAACATTTTGTTCTGGTCATTTCTTTCCGGAACAGAGAATTCCGGTTTGCCGTCTGTGTTTGAAACCCTGTAAATGTGCATAGGATTTGTCTGGTAGGCTGGACTGTCCGGATTATTAAGCCACCAGTCTAAAACTGCAATAAAACTGAGGGTGTAGCGCAGCAGGTTTGCATTTGTTGCGTTTGTGTTGGCACCCTTGTTCTGGGCTCCCAGAAGAACATCAAGACGTTTAGAAACTTCGTTTGGAATATCAAAGCGGTAATGTTCCCATGGATTTTCCAGGAGTTTTACGCTTCCTCTTGTTTTTGCAGCGGCATCACATTCATTTACTGCCAGTGTAAGATATTTTCTTGCAAAATCTGTTCTATGGAATAAAGGACGATATTTGCTTTCATCTGCAGGATGCTCAAGTAAAAGCTGCTCAAACTTAAAGTTAGGCATATAGTGGTAGGTTGTCTGCCACAAAAGGGAAGTTATTGTTCTTTTTCCAATATGAGATTTGTCAAAATCGGGTTGAGAATATACGTTGTTTACCAGGTCTAAGAGAGGCACACAGTAAAGGCGTTCAAAGGTGTCTTCGCGGTAGGCAGACCATTCATCCATAATGCTCTGAATTGATTCTGAACCTTTTTTCTGATTTTCCTGTTCAACAAACTGTATGTTTCGGCAGCCCTGAAGACAGTCTTCTATAATTCTGTGTAAAACAGTAATTACCTGTAAAGGATTTTCCGGCGAAAGAATATTAAAGCCGTCTTCGAATTTATAAAGAGGCTGGAAGTAAGGATATAAATCGGGATGATCATCAAGACGGTTAAAGCCTGCATCTGGGAATAACTGCTCTAAGAGTTTTAAGCCTGTTATTACAGTAGAATCCTTTATACCTTTCTGTGGTGGAGGAGGAGCCTTTGGCTTTTTTTCTTCCTGGCTTGCTTCCTTTGGCTTGTCCGGCAAAAGAAGATCAAACTTATGCAGGCCTACAAATTTAAGAATTTCTCCAACTTTTGTATTAAAAAAGCTTGGGTATGGTTCAAAAGAATCTGAACACATACGCATTAAAAGAGGATAATTCTTCTTAATGATTTCTGTATCTATGTAAAGCCATTCTGTAATAGCCTGTTTTGCAAAGTTAGAAAGCTTTTCCTTTGGTGCGTCAGGGTAAACTACCTCATCATTGTAGATTTCTTTTATCAGTTTTGGGATTTTATTGTTTCCGTAATAGTAAACTCCAATTAAAGGCTTATAAATGGCGCGGATAAAAGGAATAAAATCTGCAACAATCATTGGGGCAGGGGCATTCTGCAAATTGATATGTTCTATTTTAATGTTCTGCATGGACCAGCCTGCAATTGTTCTTAAAAACTTGAACTTTGCTTCCGGGCCGTTTGCAATTTTTGCCTTATAGGTTGCAGGGGCAATCTGAATAAGGGTTTTTACAACAGTAATAAAAGCTTCAAGATGTTCTATCTGCTGCTTTGTTGTGTAAGTATAAAAATCCGGATTTGTTTTTTCTGTTCCGTTTTTCTGTAAAGTGCGGATAAAGTTAAAGAGGCCGTAATTTGGTTTAATTTTATATTCCGGGGCCATCATTAACTTGTCTATTGCAGCTGCAGTTTTTTTAGAGATGTTTGGAAGCTGTTCCCTTTTGTATTTTCCGGGTCTTGGACTTAGTGAACTTTGACTTTGACTTGTTGAACCTGAAGATGTTGTGTTTCGCATAATTCTACCGTTTTTGTTTGAATTTGAGTTTCCTGAACTATACCCGTTTCCGGACCTTTCGTACATAACCTCTCCACCAAGTTTTTTTGCCATAGATGCCGCCTCGGACTCAGAAATATCACCAATGTTTTTTCTTGTGTTTTCCAGAGTTCCCGGAGCCCAGTCAGCTGTCTTTTTAATTTCATCACTCATAATCAACATCTCCTGTCTATAGTCTTAAACTGCTGCTATTTATTATACCGCTAAGATTTTTAAAAGAAAGTTTTTCTCCCTTACCTGTTAATAAAGTTCCTTCAAATTTACCGTAGAGGCTTTTAGAAACCCGTCTGAGGGCAATAACATTTAGGGTTCTGTCGTCTATTGATTGAGGTTCGAAGGTTAAATCTATCATACCTTCTGTATCCTGAATTATCCATTTTTTACTGCTTCCAAATGGGTGAGTGATATAAACCGAAGGAAGGCAGGTAACTTCTCCGTCTACGCTAAGAAGATTGTCGTTGTAATCATCGCTGTTTACGGCATCCATGGTAGAGGTTTTTATATGGAAAATAATGTCTTTATCTTTTACTTTTCCCATTCCAAGGCAGAAATTTATACGGCTTCTGAACTTGTAATAGGCTCTGTTTACTATCATTGCGGCAAGTCCGCTGGTCTGCTCTGCGGCTTCGTGATTGACTTCTATTTTGCCCTTTACAGACATGGTGCTTATCCAGCTGGCAGAACAGCGGGAACTGGTAGGGCAGGGATTTACAAAGAGAGTATCTGTGTGAATCTTTTCGTTTATGGCTGAAATGCAGAAGCCTTCGATCGCAGGACGGACTCTGTCTCCTTTTAAAGAAAAAGAAAGGGCTGTGTGGCGGTGTTCTCTGCCCCAGCTTACCTTTATGCGGCGGGTGTGCTTGTAACAGGCACAGCGGCCTTTTGCAGTTGCGGTTGGAACAAAGCGGTGGGGATTAGCCATAAAGGCGTGGTAGGCATATTTTATTCCCGTGTTTTTATTCCATAAAAGAATTTCTGCAAGGCCAAAGGCTTTAAAATCATAAAATTCTGTAAAGCCCATAAAATCCTTAAGGTCAAAAATATAATTAAGTCTGCTTTTTATTCGTATTTTAGAGATAAAGGATGGAAGGGGGACTCCCGCATAAGGAGAGCGCATAGCACGAATATCTAATTTTTGAGGAATTTCATTATAGGTGCCAAAATTTGCCTTACCATTATTAACTATAGTTTTAATCTTTTGGTCGGACGTTCGGGTGTACATTCTTTCATTATAAATCAAAAATCAAATATTTGAAATATAAAATAAAAGTTGTTAATAACTGAAATCGGTTTATAATAGGGATAATTATTAAGGGGGTTCACTTATGAGTATTACAGCTTTTTCTTTAGGCGCTGCACAGGAAGTAACAGGGTCTAAGCATGTTTTTGAAGTAAACGGAAGATTTTATATGGTAGATTGCGGTTCTTTTCAGGGTAAGCGAAAGGAATCTGACGAGAAAAACCGTAATTTTGATTTTGACATGGAAAAACTTGAAGCAGTAATGCTTACCCATGGTCATCTGGACCACTGCGGTCTTTTGCCTGTCCTTACCAGAAAAGGTTATAAGGGTAATATCTATGCAACTCCTGCTACCCGCGATATTGCAAATCTTGTAATGATGGATTCTGCCCGCATTCAGGCTCACGACTATGAATTCCTTGCAAAACAGGCTTCTAAAAAAGGCGAAAAGTTTACCTGGCGCCCTTTGTATGACGAAGCAGACTGTATAGCTACTGCAAATCAGATTGTTTCTCTTTCATACAATAGAAAGATGTATATTTCTCCAGATGTTCAGCTGGAATTTTTTGACGCCGGCCATATTCTTGGTTCGGCCTTTGCAAATGTAACAATTAATCCTAACCCTGCTCAGCCGGAAAAAGAAACCAGAATTCTTTTTACAGGAGATATTGGAAGAAAATGTAAGCCTATCATCCGTAATCCGGCAGTAAATTTTCCTGCTCCAGATTATATTTATCTTGAATCCACCTATGGTAATAAGCTGCACGATAATCACGATCAGGCAATGAAGGATCTTGAACGTATTGTTCGCGATGCCTGTGCTAAAAAGGGAAAAATCATCATTCCTTCTTTTGCAATTGAGCGTGCCCAGGAACTGGTTTTCTATTTACATCTTCTTACCGACAAAAAGAAGATTCCGGTTGTTCCAATTTATGTAGATTCTCCTATGGCATCAAATGCAACTTCTGTTTTCCGCGTTCATCCTGAATGCTACGACGAAAGCGTAAATGAAGCCTTTTTGAAGCATCATAAAAATCCATTCGGATTCAATTCCCTTACCTTTACTACCAGTGTAGAAGATTCTAAGGAACTTAATAAAAAAGAAGGTCCTATGATTATTATTTCTGCAGATGGTATGTGCGAAGCGGGCAGGGTATTGTATCACCTTGCAAATGAAATCGGTAAGCCAAACAATACAATTATGATTGTTGGTTACATGGCAGAAAATACCCTGGGCCGCCGCATTTATGACGGTCAGAAGGAAGTAAATATTCTTGGTGATAAATACAAGGTTGAAGCAAAGATTGAACGCTGCAACGGTTTTAGTGCCCATGCCGACTATTCAGAAATGATTGAATGGCTGGGAGAAATTGATAAGTCCCGCCTCAAGAAAATCTTCCTTGTACATGGTGATTCTGACCAGCAGGCAGGCTTTAAGCAGCATCTTGCAGAGGCAGGCTATAACAACGTAGAGATTGTAGAGCCGGACTGTGAATATAAATTAGACTAAAAAAATTTAAAATAATTTAATTTTTTCACGAATTCGATTGACATTAGGGTAATTTGTAACTATTATAAAATTGTAATGATTACAAATTACTTTTAATGAAGTATAGGGGAAATTCACCTTGAAGAAAGACCCTCAATTCATTAATATGTTTAGAGCCGATGGGAAAGTTTTTCCCTTTTAATTTGTTATTCAAATTAGAAAATCGGACACAGATATAGCTCTGAAGGGAATGAAAAAGAGTACCCTTTGGAAAAGAGGTTAAAATATGGCTTTAAGACCAGAATGGGAAGGATTTAATCCTAACGGTTTATGGACAAGCGAAATTAATGTTCGCGATTTTATTCAAGCTAACTATACAGAATATGATGGTGATCAGTCATTCTTGGCTGGACCAACTGCTGCAACAAAGAAATTGTTTGATGAACTTCAGAAGTTGCAGAAAGAAGAACACAACAAAAAGTCTATCGGTTTAGATGGAAAAGAAAGAACTGGTGTTCTTGATATGGATACTGACGTTGTAACAGGTCTTACAGCTCATCCTGCTGCATATATCTGTCCAGAAGGAAAAGAACTTGAACAGGTTGTTGGTCTTCAGACAGACAAACCTTTGAAACGTGCTTTTATGCCTTATGGTGGAATCAACATGGCTGTTCAGTCATGTGAAATGTATGGCTATAAAGTAAGTGATGAACTCAAAAAAATCTTCACTGAATATCACAAAACACACAACCAGGGTGTTTTTGATGTTTATACACCAGAACATCGTGCAGTACGTTCAGCACATATTTTAACAGGTTTACCTGATACTTACGGACGTGGTCGTATCGTTGGCGACTACCGCCGTATCGCTCTTTATGGTATTGATTACCTTATTCAGCAGAAGGAAGCAGATAAATTAAACATTGGTGACGGAACAATGACAGAAGATGTTGTACGTCTCCGCGAAGAGGTTACAGACCAGATTAATGCTCTTAAAGGCATGAAAGCTATGGCTGCTCTTTATGGTTTTGATATTTCTAAACCTGCTACAACAGCAAAAGAAGCTTTCCAGTGGTTATACTTCGGTTACCTTGCTGCTATTAAAACACAGAATGGTGCCGCAATGTCTGTAGGACGTGTTTCTACATTCTTAGACATCTATATTGAACGTGACCTTAAAAAAGGAATCCTTACAGAAGAAAAAGCACAGGAATTAGTTGACCATATGGTTATGAAATTCCGTATGGTTCGCTTCGCTCGTATTGAATCATACAACCAGCTCTTCTCTGGCGATCCAGTTTGGGCTACTCTTGAGGTAGGTGGACTTGGAGTTGACGGACGCTCAATGGTAACAAAGAACGACTTCCGTTTCTTACATACATTAGAGAACATGGGACCTTCTCCAGAGCCTAACATGACAGTTCTTTATTCTAAGAGACTTCCTGAAGCCTTCAGAAAATACTGTTCAAAAATCTCTATTGATACATCTTCTATCCAGTACGAAAATGATGAAGTAATGCGCCCAATCTGGGGTGATGACTACTCTATCTGCTGTTGTGTATCTGCAACTCAGACTGGTAAAGAAATGCAGTTCTTCGGAGCTCGCGCTAACCTTGCTAAAGCCCTCCTTTACGCTTTCAACGGTGGTAAAGACGAAGGTCTTAAGAAGGGAATGCAGATTGGACCTGAATATGCTCCAATCACAGCTGATGTAATCGATGCTTCTAACTACAAAGAAGTAGAAAAGAAATACCTTGCTATGCTTGAATGGCTTGCTGACGTTTATGTAAACGTTCTTAACGCAATCCACTACATGCACGATAAATACTACTACGAAGCAGCAGAACTTGCTCTTGAAGATACAGATGTTAAACGTACCTTCGCAACTGGTATTGCCGGATTCAGCCACGTAGTTGACTCACTTTCTGCTATGAAATATGCAAAAGTTAAGGTAATCCGCGAAAAGGTTGATGTAAAAGACAAGGCTGGTAACGTAATTGATACAGTTACTCTTGTAAAAGACTTCCAGATTGAAGGTGACTTCCCACGCTATGGTCAGGATGATGACAGAGCTGATGACATTGCTGTATGGCTTTTGAAAACATTCATGGGAATGATTAAAAAGCACCCAACATACCGCAACGCTGAACCTTCTACTTCAATTCTTACAATTACTTCTAACGTTGTATACGGAAAAGCTACAGGTGCTCTCCCAGACGGAAGACCAGCTGGTGCTCCATTCAGCCCAGGTGCTAACCCATCTTACGGTGCAGAAACAAAAGGTTTAATTAAATCTTTGAACTCTGTTGCTAAACTTCCATATCATTATGCTTTGGATGGTATTTCTAATACTCAGACAATCAACCCAAGTGCTCTTGGACATGATGAAAACGAAAGAATTGATAACCTTGTAAACGTTCTTGACGGATACTTCTCACAGGGATCACATCACCTTAACGTAAATGTATTTGGTGTAGAAAAACTTAAGGATTGTCAGGCTCACCCAGAAAAACCTGAATATGCTAACTTTACAGTTCGTGTATCTGGTTATGCTGTACGCTTCATCAACCTTACAAAAGAACAGCAGGATGATGTTATTGCACGTACCTGCCACGCTAGTCTCTAGACCTTGTAAGCATTTACTAAAAAAATTAGCATAAAATAAAAGCCTTTTTTCTGCCCCAGGCGGAAAGAAGGCTTTTTTGTAGGAAAAATATATGTCGTATGTAAAGCCATCTACCTTGTATAAGAGAGAGCATAAAGCCGATTATGGCCGTGAAAAAATACAGATTCTCTACCAGGACCAGTATCTTGTTGTTATAAGTAAACCTTCAGGATTATTGTCTGTTCCTTATCCTGGAAGCAAGGTTAGAACTGCTCAGTCTGTACTTGAAGAAATATTGCGAAAGCAGGGGGAAGTGAATGCCAGACACAAGCCTTATGTTGTTCACCGCCTGGACAGGGATACTTCCGGTATTATGATGTTTGCACTTACAGAGCAGGCCCAAAAAATCATTATGGATACCTGGCATATAATGGTAAAAGAAAGAATTTATCATGCCCTTGCAGAAAATCCTTCTGTAAAAGGCGTAAATGGGCTGCTTGCAAAAGAAGGCCTTATAGATTTACCTATTGCACAAAATGCTCATAATGTTGGCTTTGTTCCTAAAGCAGATGATAAAGATAAAAACGGCAGGGCTTTTAAGACGGTTCCTGCAAGAACTCATTATAAAAAATTAATTGAAGGGCCTACACATACACTTTTTGAACTTTCCCTTGATACAGGAAAGAAAAATCAGATAAGGGCTCATCTTGCTTATTATGGCTATACCCTTTGTGGAGACGAAGAACACAGGGCAAAAACAGATCCTTTTAACCGCTTGTGTCTTCATGCAAGGACTCTTGAGTTTGTGCATCCTTTTACAAATGAACTTTTAAAATTTGAAGAAGCGGAAGACCTGGAATGGTCACTTTTAGCCAGGGAGGGAGAAAAAAATCACAAAACTCCTGTATGGCTTATGGAAAAAGATAATAAAAAAGCAGGAAAAGAAAATCAGATTAAGCTGGGGCCTAAACCTCTTTCAAGAAAAGAGAAGGCTCATATGAATTTTATTGAGAGTGGAAAAAAACACTTTTAACAGTTATATTTATTTAGAATAGGAGTAAAAATGCAGGGATATATTCATCAGTTGGAAAGTTTTGGTTGTGCAGATGGACCTGGTTCAAGGTTTATTATATTTTTTAGCGGCTGTCCTTTACGCTGTAAATATTGTCATAATCCTGATACCTGGAAAATGACAGACGGAAAACTTTATACAGCAGAAGAACTTTTAAAGGAAGCTGAAAGCTGTAAAAGTTACTGGGGTTCAAAGGGCGGAATTACTGTAAGTGGTGGAGAACCTTTGTTCCAGCTGGATTTTTTGCTTGAACTTTTTACCAAAGCTAAAGAAAGAGGAATTAATACCTGTATTGATACTTCAGGCGCTCCTTTTACTATGGAAGGTGACTGGTTCAGCAAATTTGAAAAGCTTATGGAAGTAACTGATATTCTTTTAATGGATATTAAGCATATTGATGAAAAAGAACATATTGAACTTACCGGTAAGTCCGGAAAAAATATCAGACAGATGTTTGAATATTTAGATAAGATTCATAAGCCTATATGGATTCGTCATGTGCTTGTTCCCGGCATTACTGATAATGATAATTATTTAACCCAGACCAGAGACTTTATTAGAACTTTGTCAAATGTAAAGAGGGTAGAAGTGCTGCCTTATCATGGTCTTGGTGCAATGAAATATAAAGATCTTGGCATTGATTATGTATTAAAGGATGTTGAAAGTCCTTCGGAAGAGAGGGTGAAGAATGCCAGGGCAATATTAGAGTGCGATAAATACACAGGCTGGAAGGATTAGCTAAATTGCCATCCCTGGCAATTTACGCAAAAATTGCTGTGATACTGCTCGCAATTTTTCCGCCGCTCACTTCGGTTCGAATCCTGAATCTCTATAAAAAACTGAAATTTATTTAGCGCAAAAAAAAGACTCCACGCAAACTGGAGTCTACCTGGGCCGACAGGATTCGCCGCTACGGTCGCAGACGTCCTGTCTGCTCCCTCTGCGGCGCCTGCGTTCGCTAAATTGCCATCCCTGGCAATTTACGCAAAAATTGCTGCGCCACTGCTCGCAATTTTTCCGCCGCTCACTTCGGTTCGAATCCTGATTTTTCTTAATTTTTGTGGATTTTGCTTTAAAAAAAATAAAGACCTTACATTTTGTAAGGTCAACCTGGGCCGACAGGATTCGAACCTGTGGAATGCGGGCACCAAAAGCCCGTGTCTTACCGCTTGACGACGGCCCAATTAATAGAATAAATATATCAAAAATTAATCATCTAGTCCAGCGGTTTCAATATGGCCAGCGTTAAATTCAGATAGGATCTTATCCTGCAGCTCTGTTCTAAATTCAGGGCTTATAGGATGTGCTACATCTTTATATTCACCATTTGCGGTTTTACGGCTAGGCATTGCAATAAATAGGCCGCTTTTGCCTTCAATAATTTTTACATTGTGTACAACAAAACAATCATCAAAGGTCACGGTTACGTAAGCACGTAATTTACCTTCATCTTCAACTTTTCTGATTCTCAATTCAGTAATCTGCATTTAGATTCTCCACAAATTATTCAAAAAAAACAGACTAAATAGTCCGCACAAGTTTACAATTCCATGACGTATCAAGCAAATTACAACAACGTTCCGCTTGTAGCTCAGAAGTAAACGCACCAAAAACAGTTGATCCTGAACCTGACATTTCAGCATAACAACAGCCAACATTTTTTAACTCATTAATTGCATTGCCAACAGACGGTAATTTTTGTGCTATTACGGCTGTAAAGGTGTTTCTAAATGTCCACTCAGAAGTATCCTTCATATAAATCTGCTCCAATTCTTCAAAAGCAGGACATTTTACATCTTTTCCTTCTGCAATCATTTCATCTACCAGGGCGTAGGCCTCTTTTGTAGAAGAAGATTCATCGGGAAAAACCAGTACAAGTACCAGGTCATTTCTGGAAGGGATTGTCTTAATCACTTCTCCTCTGCCAGAAACTAAAGCACAGCCTTTTCCATCTTCTTTACAATGCATAAAAAAGAAAACGTCACTTCCGGTTTTTGATGCAATATAATCTAACTCCGACTCCGAAAGTGTAATTCCTGTAACTTTTTGAAGCGCTCTGATAAGTGCTGCTGCATCGGAAGAGCCTCCTCCTAAACCGCCGCCGCTTGGAATTCCCTTGATTAAATCTACCTTAATGCCGGGTACATCAATCCTGGTAATTTCGCAGAATGCTTCATAAGCTAATGTAAGAGTATTTTTTAACGGAAGGTTCATAGAATTGCATTGAACAAGGCAGTTTTTGTCTTTCTGCCAGTTAATTACAAGCTCATCATATAAATCGATTGTTTGAAAAACACTCTCTATGTTGTGAAACCCATCCTTGCGCCTGGGCAGGACTTTAAGTCCAAAGTTGATTTTAGCATAAGCACGAACACGAATTTCATCAAACATCATATTTTATTATAACTTAGAGAATTTAATTCGTAAAGAAAAATTATTTAAACTAGTAGACTAAAATCGGGCAATAAATTATATTTTATGAGGACAGTTTATTGGCAATAAAGTCACAAAACGAGGTTTTTTATATGTCTTTTAGTAATCCTGATTTAGAGAATTCAACAATGGAAATGTCATTTTCTTATGATGATGATTTTGATGATTTTTCCGATGATGATTTTGATGACGATTTTGACGGATACGACGAAGAAGACGAAAGTCTGGATGAATTTGATGATGAAGACGATCTTTATTATGATGACGTTTTCAAGGAAGAAGAAGATATTGATGAACCTTATGATGATGTAGAAGAAGAAGACGGTTACAGTCGTTATGTTCATGATGCTTCTGAAGAACTAATGGAAGATGATGAACTTAATTTTGATGATGATGAATAAGGTTTTTGCCTGAAAAAAAAGGGGTTGTCCATAAAGTGAACAGCCCCTTTTTTTTTGTCTTTAGAAGTCCAGTTTCTTTCCTTTGAACCAGAGTTTTTCCAGATCATAGAATTCTCTTGCTGCAGGTGACATTAAATGAATTACAATTGGACCTAAGTCTATAAGGTTCCAGTCATCACCATCCGGACTTTTGCGGTTTGTAACGTGTATTTCAAGGTCATTATCTTTAATGTAATTTTTTACATCTTTGTATAAGCCCTGCCAGTGTGTAGAAGAGTTTACACTTGCAATTACAAAATAATCTGTCCAGCTGTTTAAGCCGCTTATATCTAAGAGAGTAACATCATTACCTTTACCATCTTCCATTAATTTTGCAATTTCTTTTGCTTTTTCTTCTGTTGTTTTCATCTGCTATTTTGAAGACCTTGATTTTACGACGTACTGACCATTAAAATCTGTGCCAAGGATGATTGTAAAGTCAACGTTTGCGCGAGAATCGTCTTCTTCCTCCATACTAGTTTCTGCTTGAATAATATTTGTACAGTGAATAAAATCACCAATCATTTTTGCTGCTTCTGCATTGCCAATGTGGTCAATAATTACAGTTTCTTCATAATCATTTCTGTCTGCATTGATTGCACTTAAAACATCATAACTTGCATTCTGAAAGAGGATTGAAGTATTGCGGGCAAGTCCCTGAACCGTTGTTCCGTTCTGAATCTCAAGGACATAAACACGGCTGTTAAGGGCACCGCCGGAAGGGGTAAGCATATTTGTAACCTGTCTTACGTTGTTGCGGACATTTTCTCCATTATTTAAAGGAGTTAATAAGATTTTTCCATCAACGTTTCGTAAAGAGCCTGTGATTGTCTGCTTAAAAATTGCTTCTGTATCTGCTTCTGCAAGTTCCATAAAAAGTGACTTTTCTTCTTCCTTATTAAGGTTTGTAATAAAGCAGTTTTCGTAACGCCAGAAGTTTTTCTCGTCAAACATATTAAATTTTTTATCGTGAATACCGGTAATAAATGCAAGCATTACATTCTGGTATCTTTCCTGAACTGTAGCTTCTGCATCTTCTTCCAGGCGGTAGTGCAGGTAGGTATTGATTTTGTCTCCGTCCAGGTTTACGGCTCCGGAAGGCAAAAGCCAGCGTTCTCCTTCATCATCTGTTACGTCAATTGGTTCAGAGATAAATACTCTCATGCCGCCAAGATAATCACAAATCTTAATAAAGTTATCCAGGGTAATTTCTATTGTGTAAGAAATTTTTAATCCCAGAAGGTTTTCAATTTCGTATTTGTAGGAAGAAATTCCTTTTTCATTGTAAACCATATCTATTCGGTCTGTTCTTCCCAGTGACTGATAGATGGCTCCGGTGTAGCCCGGAATATTAATAAGGGCGGTTTTATGCGATTCCGGATTATAAATCATCACGCTTGAAAAAAGAGCTGTCGAATCATCATCCTGAATAACGAAAAGAACCTTTGCCAGCTGTTTTTCTTTAAGCTGGTCGTCTACTACATTTGTCTTTAGCGAAAGAGAAAATATAATGGAAACCGCAGCAATAATTGCAAAAATGAGTGCTATAAAAATAATACCTTTTTGTTCATCTCTAATCTTTTTTTTCATTTAATTAAGCTTTTCCTTATAATATTCTAGCATTTTTTCTGTATCCGGGTAAATTTCATATCCGCCTTTTTTTATGAATTCATAATTTTCTTCAAAAACAGAAACAAACATCTGGTCTAAAGGCATGGCCAGAAGGTTTGCCCTGTACTGGTCTGTTGACTGAGGGCGGCCAGGTTCAATTTTATCTGCAATAAAAAGGATTTTTGCAAGGTCGCACATATTAAAAGAACCTGAAGTATGAACTGCAACGGCCTGAAGAATATCCTCGTCATTTATGCCGAACTTTTCTTTCATAAGAACAGAGGCCGCTCTGCCATGAAGAATTCCGGTGTTTTTCAGTTCAAAAGGGATTACCGGATTTCCGTCTTTTAAGGCTGTCTTTATTAAATCCTGGTCCTTCATATCTTTGCACATATCATGACCAATTCCTGCAAGGTAACCAAGATTTTCATCTATTCTGTTTTGTCTGCAGATTCTGGTGCACATCTGGGCAACTCTTACAGAGTGATCAAAGCGTTTTGCTTTTACGTTTGCCTTTGTATATGCTTCTATTTCTTCTATAAGTTTTAACATATCAGTCTTCATAAAGTTTGTGTTTCCTTATGTAATTATATATTGAAGTAGGAAGAAGATATTCATAACTTTTGTGATCTGCTATCCTTTTCCTTATTTTGGTTGAAGAAAGGGGCAGGACGGCTTCCTTGAATAAAGTGTAGTTATATTTAAAATCTTCCTCATTAAAATCCGAATTAAAATCTCCCTTATATTGTCCGCTGGGCCTGTTCTTGTGATTAATATCACTTTTGTCATAATCAGGAAAACGTGGAACAATAAAAAGGTCTGTAAGGGAAGCAATTTCGTCTGCATTTTTCCATTTATGAAATTCTGTAGCCATTTCGCTTCCCATAATTAAGGCAGGCTTTCCTTCAATTACACTTTTATATTTTTCAAGTAAATATTTTACTGTATCTATGGTGTAGGAAATGCCGCCCCGTTTTATTTCGCAGTCTTCTACTACAAAGGCTTTTGTATTTGACGCTTTACAAAAAGCCTTTAACATTTTATATCTTTCCCAGGCAGGTGCTCCTTCTGTAATCTCTTTATGTGGCGGAGTAGAGCTTGGAACAAAAATAACTCTGTCGTAGCCGTATTCCAGAACCATTGTCTGTGCAACTGTAGCATGTGCAATGTGGAAGGGATTAAAGCTTCCGCCATAAATTGCAATCTTCATTATTCGCTTCCCGGATACTGACCTTCGTCTTCTTCAAAATCTTCGCTTGCAGCCATAGATTTAAAGAAGGAAGAACCAAAGGATTCTTCTGCAGATTCTGTTTTTTCGTTTCTGCCTTCAAGTTTGTTTACAAGAGTCAGAATGCTTTTTTGAGCATCCTTCATTCCTCTTCCTGTTAGAACTGATACAGGAATTACTATTGTTTCTTTTTCTTCTTTATTAATCTGATCTTGAATTTCCAGGGCTTTGTCAAAAGCTCCTTCCATATCTATTTTATTACAGAGTACAATTCTTGGTTTTTCAAGAAGTTCGTCTGAATAGTTTTCCAACTCGTTTTTAAGGGTGCTGTAGGCAGAAAGGGCGTTTTCATCTGAACAGTCAATCATAAAAATAAGGCAGGAGGTTCTTGTGATGTGTTTTAAGAAGGTGTCGCCTAAACCTAAGCCTTCAGAGGCACCTTCGATAATTCCCGGAATATCTGCAATGATGATGTCGCTTTCATCGTCTACACGTAAAACTCCAAGGTTTGGAATGATGGTTGTAAAAGGGTAGGGAGCAATTTTTGGTCTTGCGTTTGTAAAATATGTAAGGAGTGATGATTTTCCGGCGTTAGGAAAACCTACAAGTCCAACGTCTGCCATAATTGAAAGTTCAAGTTTTAAAAGACGGGTTTCTCCCTTTTGTCCCGGATTTGCATGGCGTGGTGCCTGGTTTGTTGATGATTTAAAATGTACGTTTCCCCAGCCGCCGTTTCCGCCTTTAAGGAAGGTAAATGATTCTTCTCCTTTTGCTGTAGAAAAATCATAAATGATTTCTTCTGTTTCCATATCGCGGATGGTTGTTCCCGGTGGAACTGGAATTACGCAGTCTTCTCCATCTGCTCCGTAGCGGTTCCAGCCTTGTCCGTCGCCTCCGTTTCTGGCTTTAAAGCAGTGCTTGTGACGAAGCTTTGCCAGTGTCCTGAGGTTTCTTTTTACGACAAAAATTACGTCGCCACCTTTACCGCCGTCACCTCCATTAGGTCCTCCTAAAGGAATGTATTTTTCGCGGCGGAAGGCAACACAACCGTTACCTCCGTTTCCTGAGCGAACTTCTATTACAGCTTCATCAGCAAAACCAATCATTTTATACCTCAACCCTTATAATACGTCGAGTCAAGGTACGCTTACGCTTAAAGCCTTGCCTCGATGTTTTGAGGGTTTTGTAATAAACCCTCAATAAAAAATGCCCGGTAGATTAAGCTCACACCGGGCACTTTCTAGAAATATTTAATTTTGTTTATTAAACAAAACTTAGTTAGCAGCTTCAACAGAAACAACTTTGTGATTGTTACGTTCACCGTAAACAACTTTTCCGTCTGCTGTAGCGAACAAAGAATCGTCTCCGGCTTTCATAACATTATCACCAGGATAGAATTTTGTTCCGCGCTGTTTAAGAATAATTGAACCAGCAGTTACAACTTCTCCAGCATATTTCTTAATACCCAAATTTTTTGGATTTGAATCGCGTCCGTTTTTTGCACCAGATCCACCACGTGTTCTTCCCATAGTAATCTCCTTATAAATCTAATTAAAGTGAAATTGATTCAACACGTACTTTTGTGTACTGCTGTCTGTGACCAATAACACGGTGATAGTCTTTCTTTGATTTATATTTAAATACTAAAACTTTTTTATCGCGGAAAGATTCTTCTACTACTACAGTAACCTTTGCACCAGATACATATGGTGTTCCAACTGTGATTTTGTCTCCATCGCTTACCAAAAGAACTGTATCGATGTCAATTTTTGTACCTTTTTCAGCATCAAGCTTATCTACTGTAAGGACAAGGTCTTTTTCTGCTTTGTACTGTTTGCCCTTAAATTCAATAGTTGCGTACATATAATACCTCGTATTAAAATGATTCGTTTTTGAGCGCCAGATGCAGTGGAAAAAGGAAACATAATCCAATCTGCAAAAGACTGGTAAATTAGACGGCTAAAAGTATAAAACGGGGATTAAATACTATTAGTACCAATCTAAATACGTAAGCAATATAGTAACAAAAAATAGAATCTTATTCAATAGATATGAAAAGATTTGTGAAATCTGAAAAATAGAAGTTTTACTAATTAGTTTATATTATGTTAAACAATTAACTAAAAAAATAATGAAAAATAAGTAAAAAATGATTAAATTTTGTTTGCAAGATTTTAAAAAGCCGTGTTAGAATTATATTAATAAAAACCACCGTTTTTTATGGTGGATTTAAAAAAATATGTTCAAAGTGGAGGAACAAAAAAAATGAAAAAATCTTTATTAATTTTAGGTGCACTCGCTGCAATGTCAATGGTATTCATGGGATGTCCAAACAGTTCAACATCTGATCCAACTGAAGCTAAAACAACAGCAACAGTTACTTCAACTGCTGACATCTCAATTGCAAAAAACTATACTTGGACAGCAGAAGGAACTCAGGATGCTACAACATTTTCAAATTGGCAGACTGCAATTGATGCAATTTCAGACTGGACACCAGCTGTTGGTGATGTTATCCGCATTACATTTAGTGGTACAGCAAGTTCTGCAATTAAATGTATTCAGGCTAATATTGTTGATAATACACAGGCTGCAGGTTGGTGGACAGAACTTAATAAGCCTAAGGATAGAGTTTTTGCCGGTTCAACAGCAGACGATGCAACAGCTGTTACTGAATTAACAGAAACTGTTTCTGAATATACAATTACAACAGCTGCAACTGCAAAAGGTGCTGCTAAAATTGTAATTTATGTAAGTCTTGAATCTGCAGGTTATGATGATGCAGCAACAGGCTATGCTAACGGTCCTGATACAATTGATTTATCAGATGTATCTATGACTGTAGAATTAAACCCTGCTAATTAATTAGAACAATAATTTATGTTACATCAATCCGTCCTCTTCAACAGGGGGCGGATTTTTTTTTATTCCTTTCTTTCCTTTAATTCCAGAACCTTTTCTAATGAAAGCCCTGTATACATGGCTATTTTTTCTGCAGGGAGATTGTCCTTAAGCATATTTCTTGCTGTATTAATGGCGTTCTCTTCAATTCCCTCTGCTCTGCCTTCTGCTCTTCCCTCTACTCTTCCTTCTGCGCGCCCTTCAGCGATTCCTTCTGCGCGGCCCTCTGCAAGTCCCTCTTTTTTGCCTTTTTTCATTCCATCAATTTTGCCCATTTTGAGGCCTTCAGAATAACCTGTTTCTCTTGCATAGCGTTTGATAGTTTCCAGCGTCATTTTCTGATCAAAAAAGTCACGTTCCCGCTGCCAGTTAATTTCATCCTGACTTATTCTGTTTAGAATTTTTTGTGCGTTCATAATACCTTCTTCCGATTCAGCAATTTTATTCACAAACACCTGTTCATCCTTGTCATTAGCATACAATAAAAAGTTACTCCATTTTTCTATGGAAGTCAATTTTTCTATATCTACATCAGGATCGCACATCAGTTTTGGCAGTTCTATGAAGAAGATGTTGAGCCTTTTACTAAGAGTTCCTCCGCTTTCTTTTCTCATAACATAATGGCTGAAACCACTGTCATCATTCTTATCATAAATAAAATTGAGTACAGAAATCTGATAGGCACGGGGAACATCTACCCAGCCTTCTCCGCACTTTGAGTAGTGATTTAATAAATGTGCTGCATAATATTCAGCTCTTTTATCATAAGCATTGTGATCATCTCTCCCCTGCATTTCAATTTCGATTACTTCATTGTCATCAACAAATTTACAGCTTATATCAAAAACCGCAGCACGATCACTCGTTGATTCTTTTGAAAGCTCATTTGAAACAATCTCTACGTTTTCTACCTTACGATTAAAAATGCAGCTCAAAAAACATGTAAGGGCAATATTTGCTTCTTTTGATGGATCTGTAAAAAGAATCTTAAAAATTGGATCTGCCAGCGGATTTAATAAAGGTCCGTTATATTCATCTGAATAGGTGTTTGCCATATACGCCTCTTAAAAAAAATATTCCGGGAAAATAAATCCCCACTATAATATTGTCTTTAAAAAGTCGTTTTCGACAAAAAATTGAAAAAAAAGTTTAATTTTTTTGAATTTCTTTCTGTAATTCTAATACTTTTTCTATAGGAAGCCCTTCTGCCTGGGCAATCTGATCAACAGTTAGGACATTCATTTTCAGTAGATTTGTAGCACTTTCTATGGCATGTTGAGAAATACCTTTTTCCCTGCCTGCTTCAAAATCATAAACTCTTTGTCTTTCCCATTCCATATACTGCCTCTTCCACTGCAAATTGTGTTTTGCGTCTTCTGCAAGTTTTTCTATCTGTTTTGTAAAACTGTCTGTTCCCTTATTATTGATGATTAACTGCAGAAAAGCCTTCTGTTCTTCATTCAATATTTTATCACTATTTTTTGCTATGAAAAAGTCCATATTATCCTCCTTCCTTTAAAGAGATTTACTTAAAAATGCGCGAGCAGGGTTCGGCTTTTGCGGAGCGTTGAAGAGTATAAGGCCCGTCCTTTCTGTAAAGAAGGCGCAGCGAAGCTGGCTCTTCTCGGCGTAGCATAAAGCCGGTTCCTGCGGGAGCATTTTGGAAAGTAAATCTTCATTCATAATATAGACGTAAAAATTCACTTTTGACAAAAATGGGAAAAAAAAAGACCGGGATTTTTTCCCGGTCTGAACTGTCTGCCTAAAGCGGCATAAAATCTTTATTTTTTATTCATCTAAAGTAATTCTGTTTCCTGTATAAAGGAAGTAGTATCTGCCTTTTGCGGCAATCAGCTGATCATGAGTACCACGCTCAATGATTTTTCCGTGTTCAAGAACAATAATTTCGTCGGCATTACGGACTGTACTTAAGCGGTGGGCAATTACAAAGCTGGTTCTTCCAGCCATAAGACTGTCCATACCCTTCTCTATTAAAGCTTCAGTTCGGGTATCGATTGAGGAAGTTGCTTCATCAAGGATTAAAACAGGAGGATTTGCAACTGCAGCCCGGGCAATGGCCAGAAGCTGACGCTGTCCCTGACTTAAGCTGGCACCATCGCTGGTAATGACAGTGTCATAGCCTTCCGGAAGATGCTTAATAAAATTATCTGCATTTGCAAGTTTTGCAGCCTCATAAACCTGTAAATCGCTTGCATCGAGATTTCCGTAACGGATATTTTCTCTGATTGTTCCGGTAAACAGGTGAGTATTCTGCTGTACCATTCCAAGAGACTTTCTGAGGGAATCTTTACTGATTTTATTCAGAGGGAAGCCGTCAAAGGTGATTGCTCCGCAATCTTCCGGAACATCATAAAATCTTGTAAGAAGATTTATTGTTGTAGTTTTTCCAGAACCGGTTGAACCTACAAGGGCAATCTTCATTCCAGGTTTTGCATGAATTGAAATATCATGTAAAACCATTTTTTCAGGTTTATAGCCAAAAGTTACATGATCAAAGATAACCTCACCCTTTAAGGCCTTAAGGGAATTATCATCCGGATTCTTCCAGGCCCACTCACCGGTTTTTGCAAAAGACTGTACAAGTTTAATGCTGCCATCTTTTTCTTTTGCTTCATAAGCATTTACAAGACTGATTTTTCCTTCATCAACTTCAACTTCTTCATCAATTACGCCAAATATTCTTTCTGCTCCCGCCAGAGCATTCAAAACAGAGTTTGCCTGCTGGCTCATCATGGAAATTGGCTGAGAAAAACTTCTTGTATACTGTAAGAAAGCTGCAATGGTACCTAAATCTAATACACCAATAAACCAGTTACTGCTTTCTGCAGAATTAAAGCCTGCAATCATAAGGGCAGCTGCAACAATAGCAACAATAGCATACTGCATATGACTTAAGTTGTTCATCAAAGGTCCCATTACACCACCATAAGTCATGGCAGAAGTACCTGCCTTACGAAGATTTGTATTCAAAACTTCAAACTGTGCACGGGCATTATCTTCGTGATTAAAAACTTTAATTACCTTCTGACCTTCAATCATCTCTTCAATAAAGCCGTTTAACTCACCAACGCTTTTTTGATTCTGTCGGAAGGCTTTTGCAGACCTCTTTCCAATTGCAGCAATCATCATGCTTATAAAAACCATTGATAAAATCATAATCAAAGTTAAAAGCGGACTTAATATAAGCATCATTATAAAGACTGCAAGAACAGTAATTATGGAAGAAAATAACTGAGGAACTGTCTGGCTCATCATTTCGCGGAGGGTATCCGTATCGTTGGTAAAACGAGACATTAATTCTCCATGAGTATGTGCGTCATAATATTTAATTGGCAGTTTTTCCAGTTTGGTGAATAAATCAACACGAACATTGTAAAGTACGTTTGTTGAAATATAGAGCATTAAGCGGTTATTACACCAGGAAGCAAAAGCTCCTGCAAGGAATACGCAGAAAACTCCAACAATCATAGCACCAAAACGGGCAATTCCAGCCTGAAGTTCCGAAGTTAAAATACTTCCTGCTGCCATATATTCCTGCAGCAAAGGCAGAATATATTTATTAATGGCAATTTTTGTAAACATACCTCCGGCAACGGAAGCCCCGGAACTGATAAGAACACAAAGGAAAACAAGAAGCCATAAAGCCTTGAATTTTCCCATATATTCTATAATTCTTTTTATAGTTTCTTTTGCGTTTTTAGGTTTTCCAAATCCTTTTGGTCTTACTGGTGGCATTAGTTATTACCTCCTGCACTTACTTCTTCTTCGGATTCTGCTAAATCTGCATCGCCAGAGCCCTGCTGCTGAGACTCAAATACCTCTTTGTAAATCTCATTTGTTTTCAGGAGCTCTTCATGCTTTCCAATTCCACTTACACTTCCTTCATCCAGGACAATAATCATATCTGCATCTTTTACAGAAGAAATTCTCTGAGCAATTATGATTTTAGTTGTATCTGGAGCAAGTTCGCGTAAAGCTGTTCGGATTCTGCTTTCGGTTGCTGTATCTACTGCCGAGGTCGAATCATCTAAAATTAATACCTTTGGATTCTTTAAAAGAGCGCGGGCTATACAGATACGCTGTTTTTGACCGCCGGAAACATTTACTCCACCTTGTCCCAGTTCTGTATCATAACCTTCTGGGAAAGATGAAATAAAGGTATGGGCATCGGCAGCTTTACAGGCTTCTATCATTTCTTCTTCGCTGGCATTCTCGTTACCCCATTTAAGGTTTTCGCGGATAGTACCACTAAAGAGAACGTTTTTCTGTAAAACCATAGCAACAGAATCTCTTAAAACCTTCAAATCATACTTACGTACATCCTGACCGCCAAGAGTTACGCTGCCGGAAAGAACATCGTAAAGACGAGGTAAAAGAGAAACAAGTGAAGATTTTGAAGAACCGGTTCCTCCTATAACACCGACAACAGCCCCGCTTGGAATATCAATATTTATATCGTGTAAAATACAGTTTTCTGATTTTTTATTATAGCTGAAGTTTACATTTTCAAAACGGATTGAACCGTCCTTTACTTCCATAAGAGCTTTTTCCGGATTTGCAATATCAGGAACTTCATCTAAAACTTCTATAATACGGTGATTTGAAGCCTGAACCATAACAAGAGAAACAAAAACCATACCCAGCATCATCATAGACATAAGAACCTGAGATACATAAGTAAAGAAACTGATTAATTCTCCTGACTGCATGGTACCAAATATTACCTGTCTTCCACCGAACCACATTACGGCAATCATGGCAGAATACATTACAATCTGCATAAGAGGCATCATAAATACAATCAGCTTTTCTGCATGAGTCTGAGCCTTCTTTACATCTTCTGCTGATTTTTTGAATTTATCTTCTTCAAAAGACTGGCGTACATAAGCCTTTACAATACGAATTCCAATAAGATTTTCCTGAATGGCCCCGTTCATTACATCAAACTTTTTCATCATTTTTTCAAAACGAGGATAAGCAAGAGAGGAAAGAACAATAATACCTATTGCAATAACAGGGATTGCAACCAGGAATAGGATTGCCATCTTTGGATTAATACTGAAGGCCATTACAGTTCCGGCAATCATCATAAATGGAGAACGAACACACATATGAATAAGCATTCTGTAAACGTTCTGTGCCATATTTACATCTGTAGTAAGACGGGTAATTAATGAAGCTGTACTGAATTTATCAATATTTGCAAAAGAAAAGGCCTGAATCTTATCGTAGAGCCTTTTTCTAAGCGTATAGCCAAAGCCCTGAGCTGCATAAGTTGAAAAAACTGTTCCCAGAACTCCACAAATCATAGAAATTATTGCGAGTGCTACCATTGTAAGGCCCCAGCGAATTACGTAAGGGAGATTACTTTGAGCAATACCTACATCAATAATTCTTGCCATTATAAAAGGAATAATAACTTCCATAACTACCTCTCCAATCATGGCTATTGGAGAAAGAATTGTAGTTACTACATATTTCTTCTTTAAACCTGAACAAAGTTTCTTAATAGTCATAACGATAAGTTTATAAAAATCAGAAAGAGAATTCAAGTTTTGGGATATAAATAAATGTTATGATGACAAAAGCTCAGGGATATTATTTTGCCGGCTGATTAATTACAACATCCTCAAAACCTATTGAATGCATAAACTGGGTAAGAATGTTTTTAGCATATTCATAAGCATCATCTAAAAGACCGTCAGTAATTAAATCATTACAGGTTTCTTCCTGGGAAGCCTTGATTTTATCAAAAACATCCTGTGTAGTAATAGGAATAAATATGCTGTTGTTTTCGTCAAAAATATCCTGAGAAAGAATTTCGTTTCCAAGGATTTCGGCTTGCGGCAGGGTAAGGAAAATTCTTTTACCATCAGCAGAGATTTTGTAATCTATTTTAGTAACATCAGCAATACCAGCCCTTATAATTCCTGTGTATTTTACAAGGGAATAACTTTTAGAAAAGCCAGATGCCTTTTTTATAGAAGCAATATCACTGTATCTGTATTTTATGGTAACCAGTTCCTGACAATAAGAAAGCTGCTTTTCTACAAGGGCGTATTTGAAGTTTTCCTTTGGCTTTGTATATTTTCTTAAAAGAATATCGCCTGCAATAAACAAAACTAATGCAATTACTACTATTGTAACTGCTCTCATAATGATTTTTACCCAGAGGGGATTTCCTTTTTTTTCGCGCTTCTTTTTTTTGTCTTCAGGAGCATTTTCCTGCATCTGATCTTTCTTTTCCATATCTAAGAATTATACCTTAAAATCTTTTATTTTGCTTGTTTTTTTTAACTATTATGAATATCTTAAATTTAATGTGAATGAAACATAAATAAAAATCCCTTTTGAGGAGGAAGAGATTGGCAGAAGAAACATTAAAAAAGGTTCACAAAAAACACAGTATTGGACCAAAACTTTTAGGATTCCTGATTTTGCTGGGAATAATTGTAGCAGCAGGATTTTCCAGCTTTTATGTTGTTGATGAAACTGAACAGGCAGTAATTACCCGGCTTGGAAAATACACAACAACTGTTGGTTCAGGCCTTCATTTTAAGCTTCCATTCGGACTTGAAAAGAATTTTAATGTTCCTGTAAAAGTCGTTCAGACTGAGCAGTTTGGATTTAAAACTGTAAAGGCAGGAAGAAATAACGAATATAAAAACAATATCAGCGAAGAAAGCACAATGCTTACCGGCGATTTGAATATTGTTGATGTTGAATGGATTATCCAGTACAAGATTGTAGATCCAAAACAGTGGCTTTTTGGAGTTTATGAAAAAGAACAGACTATCCGTGATATTTCACGTTCTGCAATTAACACTTTAGTTGGTGACAGAGCCATTCTGGATGTAATGGGAAGCGAACGTTCTTCTATAGAAAACCTTGCCCAGGAGATGATGAACGAAAACTTTAATCAGCTGGGACTTGGAATCAGCGTAATTGCAGTTAAGTTACAGAACATTGTTCCTCCAAGCGGAGTTCAGGATGCCTACGAAGACGTAAACAAGGCTATTCAGGATATGAACCGCTTTATTAATGAAGGAAAAGAAGCCTATAACTCAGAAATTCCTAAAGCTCAGGGTGAAGCTGACCGTCTTGTACAGGTTGCAGAAGGTTATGCGGCAGAAAGAGTAAACATGGCTCAGGGTGATGTTGCCCGCTACAATGCCGTTTACGAAGAATACCGCAAGGCTCCAAAGGTAACAAAAGACCGAATCTACCTTGAAACTATGGACGAGATTTTTGGCAGCGACAAGAAACCTGAACTCATTGACGGGAAACTTGAAAATCTTGTTCCTGTAAAAACATTTAAGGACTAGGGAGGAGTAAAATTATGTCAAAAGCAATGAGAAAATTTTTAACCTGGATCTGCGTTTTAGTAGTTTTACTTGTATTACTTTTATTTACCGGTCCTCTTTATATTGTAAATGAAGGAAAACAGGTTGTAGTAACCCGTTTTGGAAGTATTGTAGACTCTCACACAGAAGCCGGTCTTTATATTAAAATGCCTGTTTTAGATAAAATCACAACTTATCCAAAACTGGTGCTTTCTCTTGACGGCGATGAACAGAGAATTCCTACAAAAGAAAATCAGTACATCATTGTTGATACAACTGCAAGATGGCGTATTTCTGATCCTGTAAAATTCTACCAGAACTTTGTAACACTTGATAATGCCTACAACAAATTAAGTGACATCATAGATTCTTCTACCCGTACAGTTATTACCCAGAACCGTCTTAGCGAAATTGTAAGAAGTTCAAATATCATTAATGAAATTTCTGCCAGCAAGATTGAAGACGAAGATGAAGAAACAAAACAGATTGACAGCCTTGTAAACGGAAACACTTCCAACGAAGTTGTTACAAAGGGAAGAAGTATTCTTTGTAAGGAAATGACAAACGAAGCAAACAAACTTGTTCCTGAATACGGTATTGATTTGATTGATATTGTTCCACGCCAGGTAAAATATTCAGATGAATTAACAGAATCTGTTTACAACAGAATGATTAAGGAAAGAAATCAGGTAGCACAGGCTTACCGTTCCTTAGGAGAAGGTAAAAAGGCAGAATGGCTTGGTAAGCTTGAAAGCGACAAGAGAACAATTGCCTCTGAAGCCTACAGAAAATCTGAGGAAATAAAAGGTAATGCAGATGCCCAGGCAACAGCAATTTATGCCAGAGCTTATAACAAAGATCCTGAATTCTATATGTTCTGGAAAAGTATGGAATCTTATAAGCAGAATTTAAAGGATTATCCTGCAACTTACTCTACAAACATGGATTACTTTAAATACTTATACAGTCCCGACGGAAAAAGGTAGATAGAAAATGCAGCTAGTAACAGTAAATGACGGAGAAATCAGACTTAACTCAAACTTATCTGAAATGGCATTCGGAAAAACAAGCTATGCTTCCATAATTTCTCAAAAAGGAATTGTGGCAGAATGCACTTCTTACCAGGAAGGAAAGTACACTTTTGACTTTAAAGACTGGTCTTTTGAAGATGTAAAAAGCTTTAAGCAGGATGGAATGGATGATTTAGTCGTTTTTTACTGTGCAAAGGCGGACGGATTTACCGGCAAGGCAAAAAGTCTCTGTGATTTTTTGCTGGATCAGGACAAGGCTGACGCTTTTGAAGCAGGCTATGTAATATGTTCAATACTGACACAGGCTGCAAAAGAAGATATTTCTCTTCCGCTCAACGGTGGAGGAGGAATATTAATTGAACTTAAAAAAGACAAAACAAAAGTTCTCTTTTTGCCCCAGTCCCTTTTTGAAAGTGCGGCCAGCGGCTTAAACAAAAGTGACTTTGCAGCTCTTCAGGGAAGCTGGATTAATAAAACTTTAAGCGGCTTACCTGCCCTTTCTTTTTTAAGGGCATCTGTTGCCTACAAAATGCTTACCGGAAACTTTGCCTACCCCAACGAAAGCGACCTTGACCGCTATGCAGACATTCTTGACCAGAAGTTCCTGCCTCTGGAACTTTGCATAAACGGAATAGATAAAAATCTTTGCAAGGAAATAAACAAGGCCCTTAAACTTAATGCAAACATTGTTAATATTCCGGGCAAAAAAAAGAAGGGAAAAGCAGCCGAAGATTTAACTCCCGACAAGAATTTCCCTCTGGAATTACTTTATGCGCAGAAAAGTGCAGAATATAAGGCAGAAGTTTCCGAGGAAGATTTCAGGCGGAAGGTAGATTTTTACCTTAAAAATCAGAACTCTAAAATAAAGACAAAAAGAAGCATTCGAAGAAATACTTCCCGCATTATAGTTTATACAATTGCGGCCATTGCAATTATTGCCGCATCTTTCAGTTTTTATTACACAAAGCAGGACGAATATTACACAAAGGGTCTGACCAGCACTCAGGTTCTTCAGACCTTTCTTTACAGTGTTGATGAAAAAGATACCGTTACCCTTTCTAATTTTGTAAAGGGACATCAGTGCCAGCCATTTGTTAATACAGTAAGTCAGATTTATGTTCTTGGAAAGCAGAGACAGACTTACAACCACGATAACGGCTATGGAACAATGGTAAACTGGCTTTTCTACTGCAACGATGCAGAAAGCATGAACAAGGCCGGCTTATACACAATCTGTCAGCCAAAAATTGATGACAAACTTATAAGCCTTAAAAACACAGCCTTTAAAAAGAATCAGAAGGTTGATGCCTTAAAAAGCGAAAATGGAATTGAACTTAAGGACGGCCAGAAATCTGTTCATAAGGTGGATTTTTTACTCTTACATACCGAAGGAGAATTCAACCAGATTGAATGCGATTACCAGACCTGTACCTTTACCCTGACCTACAAAAAGGACCGCTGGTATATTACAAACATAGATACAGAATCTGAAAGCGTGGAATTTAACAGCATTGCCTTTAAGAATGACTATTTAACAAGTCTTATAAAAAATGACGGGGATGTTATTAAAACCTGCAATCAGCTGAGACTTACTTATTTCTGGCTGCCTTTAGAAGAGGCCCTTTTAGTAGAAAAAGAAAAAAGAGATTTAGCCTTAAAGGATCCTTTTGGAAAACTGGCAAACTAAAATTGTTAAACTAAGATCAGCAAACTAAAACTTATAAATTAATAAAAGCTGCCTGGACTGTAAAATTATTTGCAGTCCCGCTAAAGGCAGTTTCTCGCCTGTTTGAACCAAAATCTTCATTGCAGCAGGTACATTCATCTATAACGTTAATATTTTCTCTTTTAACCCCGGCTTTCTGCAGTAAAGAAAGATTCGCTTTTAAAAGGGAAAGTCTGTAAAGTGGGCCATTACCGTTATTCCAGCTTACGGGAAGTCCCCTTCCTCCGCAAAAGCAGCTTCCACCATCTTCTAAGGGACGAACGCAGTCCGGAGTAAAGTTTTCTGCAAAATAATCAGCCCTTTCTTTGTTTACAATATAACAGCAGTCCTTAATATGAGGACCAAGAATAAGGCAAAAATCTTCTGTTTTTGTTCCGTAATTTTTATTTGCAAGCTTAATTGCTTCTGCGGCAATGCCGGTTCCCTTCCAGCCTGAATGAACAATTCCAAAAAGTCCTTTATTTTCTTCCCAGAGAAAAATGGGCATACAGTCTGCAACAGTAACCGTTGGAACAAGGCTTTTATTTGTAGTAATAAGGCCGTCGCCCTGCAGATTCTTACTGTCTGAAGCATTTTTTATATCATAAACAATATGAGAATGAATTAATTCTACAGGTACAAAAGTTTTATCTGTAAGAGTTTTTAAAAACTCATCCCTGTGAGGATTTTCTTCATTCCAGCGAAAACGCATGGAAGAAGCAGAACGAAGAGTCATTCCTGCAAGAGGAGCATTTTCAAGAATTTTACCCTCTTTAATAAATGGAAAGGTAATATATTTATCGTTCATTTTTTATAGCCTGATCAATTGGCTCTAGTTCTGAAAGATAAAAGATAACTCTCTTTAGCATAATAAAGATATTGCGCAGTTTATCGCGCCATTCACGGTTCTGGTGTCCCTTTATTGAAGTCCAGTTCTGCAGACTTTCGTGAACTCCGTCCTTTATATCTTCAAAGAAGCCCTTGTAAACATCATCAATCTGTTTTGCACCCTGAATAAATTTTTTGTAAATATCTGCAACATCGGTTTCTGTACTGGACATCATGGAATCTATCTGATTCTGTACCTGCAGGGTTCGGATTTTACTTGTAGCAATTTCTTCAAAGGCAAGACCAAAGGCCCCGGAAGGAGAAAGTTTTTCTATAAGTTCCTGCATTTTTTTATTTGCATTTACAAAGTTATTCATACCTTCGGAATACTCCTGGCGGTTTTCGCTTCTAAGAAAGATTCCCTCCAGCATAACTTCGTTCATTGTATTGATTATTTCGTCATATTTTTCCATGGCAAACCAGGAAATAAAACCGCCGGTCAGCTCGTAAGCAAAGGAAACATCGGACCAGAGTTTTTTCCATGGAGCATAGAGCATAGTTGGGAAGGAAGTTAATCCAAAATCATTTTTAAGGCTTGCGCTCAAAAGATTCTTTTTACGTTCCCTGAGCCAGTCATTCCACCTTACTTCCAGAATCTTTCTCCAGTGACTTCTAAAGCTTGGGAACCAGGCTTCAGCGCCTACGGTATTTCCAGGTTCCCAGTCGTAATCAAGATTTACGAGTTTTCCGACTTTGATTACAGGAACTCCGGTTATAAACATCTGAATTGTTGCAAGGTGAGAATTTGCCACAGCCATAAATTCCTTTACAGCCCTTTCAATATCTTTGCTTTGTGCATTTGAAGTTAAATCTTTTTTCTGACTAAAAAGATACAGGGCTTCAAGAGATTCACTGCTTATTGGAGTAACATGTGCAAATAGGGAGCCAAAAACATCATAGTCGTTAACGGCATTGCCGTAGGGGCAGGTATAGTTTGCGCCTGCAATATTTGTAAACTGAGAAGAAAAATGTATAAAAGGAAGTCTTGTATACTGCTTAAGCCAGTTGAGGGAAGATATTGCATAATAAAGTTTTGTTCTTGAGCTGGGCTCTATACCGTTTAATAAATCATCAAGTTTACGGAGCAGTTCTGTCTTTACGTCCGGAGTAGGATTTCTGGAAAACGGCAGGGTAAAAGGATCTGCATTTCTATTGATTCTGTCGGAAAGTTCCGGTACAACAAAGCTGCTTAAAAAAACGTAAAACTCTCCCTGAGCTGCATCTACAAAACTAAAGTAAGGCTTAAAAAAGTCAGCTGCATCTTTTAAGGTTCGAAGTCTTTCGTAAAAAACAGAATCCAAAACTGCTGCATGATGATTGATTAAGCCGGGATGCTCTTTATTTACCTTCTTTGCAATACGCAAAAGTAAATCGTCATTATAAATTTTTTCGCTTGGCCTTTTAGAAAAAACACTTCTTACCCAGAGCAGAAACTTATAAATAACAGATTCATTATTCAACCTGAGCTGAAGGTTTCCGGGAATATCCTTTATATTATCATCAACATCGACAAACTGAACGGTCTGGGGTGCATTGGCATTTATTCTGTTGAGCATCTCTCTTCGTTCGTCTGCGCTTAAGCCAGCTATAAGCTTATCAAAGGCATCTTTATTATCTTTCTGCAGCATATTTTCTATGATAATTGATAAGAAAACTTATTGCAAGAAAAGGGATTGAAATCTATAATTTCGCTCATGACTGATATAAGAAAATTTTTATCTGATGCAGAAAGATTAAAGAAACACGAAAGACAGAACAATGCAGGAAGCTGTAATTATAATAATATCCAGAATGATTTGTGCAAAATCTTTGGAAGGGCTTCTGCCGCAACAAATTCCTTAAACGATTCTATTTTTTCTTACTGGGAAAATGAATATATTTTTTCCAGCGAAAACTTTGCAGAAGAACCAAGTGCAGAACATCTTGAAATTCTGGCCGCTTACCTTGCCTTTTTAGACAACAGCGACGAAGGTCAGGAACTGATTTCGCAGAAAGACTGGCAGGAATTAGGCGACCTTGTAAACTATGAAGCAGAAGATTTGCCTGTAGATTTACTGCAGGATTTAATGAAGATTTTAGTCAGTAAAGGCGCGTATTAATGGAAAGCATTGACTTCTACAAAGAATGCCGCCAGTGCCCCAGAAAGTGCGGCGTTGACCGAAGTTCCTCTGCCCAACTCGGCTTTTGCCGCGAACCAGCAGATCTTCGTATTGCCTTTGCGGGCCTTCACTTTGGAGAAGAACCCCTTGTAACAGTTTTTGGTGGCAGTGGAACCATCTTTTTTACCGGCTGTACCCTTCGCTGTGCCTTCTGCCAGAACTATCAGATTAGTCAGGACGGTTTTGGCCGTGCCGTAGATAAGGCAGAGTTTGTTGATATCTGTTTGAAACTGCAGGCAGCCGGAGCAGAAAACATAAATCTTGTTACGGGAAGCCACCATATTCCCCGCATTGCAGAATACCTTAGGGCAGCCCGCGACGGCGGAGTTACAATCCCCTTCTGCTGGAACTCTTCGGCTTATGAAAATATAGAAATGCTGGAACTTTTAAAGGGCCTTGTTACAATCTGGCTTCCAGACCTTAAAACCCTGGACAGCGGATTTTCTAAAAAACTTTTTGCAGCCCCTGACTACCCTGAAGCTGCCAGCCGCGCCATAAAATGGATGATAGAAAATAATCCCCTGGAGATTGCAGAGATTCCAGAGCCGCCGGATGCAAAGCCCGCTGAATGGGCAGAGCCTGGACAGAGCCGCGACAAAATGACCAGCGGTGTAATTATCCGCCACCTTTTTATGCCGGGCCACTTTGAAGAAACTGCCGATGTTCTTGCCTGGCTTAAAGAAAATGCAGACGGCCGCGCAATCATCAGTTTAATGAATCAGTATACTCCGGTGCCTTTTGAAGAAAGTCCGGACAGGCTTGCCAGCCGTAAAGCAGCTTTATCTTCTATAGAAAACCGCCTGGTTACCGAAGAAGAAGACAATGACATACGCGATTTAATTGAAGCCTACGACTTTGACTATCTTTTCTACCAGGAACTTACAGACGACACCAGCTGGCTGCCGGACTTCCGCCGCCCCCAGCCATTTTCAAACAAGCTTGCCACCCCGGTCTGGCACTGCCAGCATAAATTATAAAAAAGAAAAAGCTTTCTCATCCAATTTATATATTCTGTGCTATAATATACGGGCTATGAACAAGAAATTAAGAGGTGTGGCTGTACCGCTTGGTGCACTTTACACAAAAGATAATCCGGTAATTGGTGAGTTTGGTGATCTGAAGCCTTTTGCAGACTTTTGCAAGGCCGCAGGTATTTCTATTATTCAGCTTCTTCCGGTAAATGATACCGGAACTCAAAGTTCTCCTTACTCGGGCCTTTCTGCCTTTGCCCTTCATCCAATCTACATAAGACTGAAAGAAATTAAAGAGTTCAAAGAGCTTTATTCAACAAATCAGAAATTCAAAAAGAATTATGATGATTTGCTTGATAAAGACAAATATTGCCTGCGCTATAATTATGATTCAATTTTAAACTCCAAAAATGAACTTTTGAAGATGCTTTATGATTGCAGCGAAGAAGGAAAAAGCGGAGAAGCCGGCGAAGAACTTTCAAAGTGGATAAAAGAAAACGCCTGGGTAAAGGAATATGCCGTTTACAAAAACCTTAAATGGAACTATATGCAGGCTTCCTGGAAAAGCTGGCTTGATACAGACAGAATAAAAAGCAGGGAAGAAATTCTTGCACTATGGAATAAAAAAGCCTTTAAAAAAGAACATCTTTTTTATGCCTGGTGCCAGATGATTGCAGATTCTCAGTTCCGCTCTGCCGTTGAATATGTGCACAAGGCCGGCCTTATGCTTAAGGGCGACATGCCTATTTTAATGAATGAAGATTCCTGCGATGCCTGGGCCTGCCCTGAAGTATTTAATCAGTCTTTAAGATCGGGCTCCCCTTCCGACGGCGACAATCCTAAAGGGCAGAACTGGGGCTTTCCAACCTACAACTGGAACAATTTGAAGGAAGATAACTACGGCTGGTGGAAAAAACGCCTTAAAAATGCATCAAAATACTATGATGCCTACCGCCTTGACCATATTCTGGGCTTTTTTAGAATCTGGGCAATTCCGGAAGCCGACGTAAATGCCTTAAACGGACACACAGAACCTTATTCTGCCATAAAGAAAACCGAGCTTTATGAACTTGGCTTTGACGACGACAGAATCCGCTGGCTTTCTAAGCCTCATATTCCAACTTCTATTATAGAAGATATAACCTGGAACCATGAAGCAGCCCATAAAATCTTAAGTCTTTTCTGTAATAAACTTGAAGGCGAAGAACTCTGGCTTTTTAAAGATTCAGTCAGGGGCTCAAAAGAAATTGCAGAAAGTGATTTATCTGCCCTTTGCAGCGAAGATGCCGCTTCAAGAATAAAGGAAGCACTTATAAACAAATGGTCAGACATAAGCCTTATTGAAGTTTCTAAAAACAAATATCTTCCTCTCTGGACTTACGGCCAGAGCACTTCATGGAAAAGTCTGAATCAAAAAGAAGCAGAGGCACTTTCAGAACTTTTTGAAAAAGTAAACAAAAAGGAGCAGAAGCTTTGGAAAAAGCAGGCAGAAGAAATTTTTGAAGCCATAACCAGCGGTCTGAAGATGATTCCTTGCGGAGAAGATTTAGGCGTAGGAATTGCCTGTGTTCCGGAAACAATGAAAAAATTCAATATTCTGGGGTTAAGGGTTGTTCGCTGGTGCCGGGAATGGAGCGAAGAAGGACAACCTTACCAGCCATTTGAAGACTACGAACCTCTTTCTGTAACAACAACTTCTGTTCACGACTCTTCTACTTTAAGACAGTGGTGGGAAGAAGAAAAAGACAGCGTAAAAGCCTTTATAAAACTGGAAGACAGCGGCCTGACAGAGGAAGAAATAAAGCAGGCAGCAGAAAAAGATTTTTCTCCGGAAATTGCCGAAAAAATCCTGAAAGCAGCGGCAACTTCTGCCAGCGTCTTCTTTATTCCTCCTTTACAGGATTTACTTTATATGGATAAAGCTTTGTGGCTGGAAAAAGCGGCTGATGAAAGAATCAACGTACCGGGCACAGTAACAAACTTCAACTGGACTTACAGACTGCCGTGCACGCTTGAAGAGCTGGCTAAAAACACAGACTTGATTGAAAAGATAAAGAAGATTGCGGAAAGATAATTCTTTATAACTTTTTCTTTTCGATGTATTTATACAGATTCTTTTTAAAGTCCCTTGCAGAATGAAAGAATTCTAATTCTGACTTTGAAAGAGCATTTCTATTTGCCTTGTCGTTTGTTAATTCCATTGTGCAGATTAAATCAGCAACCTGGAAAAGTTTATAATCGACAGGGCTCACTTTTCGCATTTCGACATTTGGAAATAATGCATTAAATACCGAAATTATTATTTTTGTTAGCGCAGACTGTCCATAATCGTAATAATTTATGATTAAATCAAAAGACTTAAAATAATCATAATGTTTTCTTAATTCATCTGAAATTGCTTTTGACAATTTTGAAATTATTTCCATTTCATCATCAGAGCATTCTGATTTATTGATTTTTGGACATATATAGCGAATCGGTAATCTTCGAGTAAAATGAAAAAGAGAATTGAACAAAGAACGTCGTATTTCCATAAGTTCATCCTTATAAACCTGTTCACGTCTTATTAGTGGACCTGCATGAAAAACAGGATAAGGAAGATTAAAATGACGCATGTGTTCGTCTAAGGCTTTTATTTGTTCGGAAATATCATCATTTTGTTCATGGAGAATCATTGCAACATAATAATATGGTGAATGAAAATCATATTTTCCAAAATCACCAGATTCATCAATAAAAATGCTGAGTATTTTCTTTTGCATTTATTCTCCGACAAAAAAAATGGCGGGGTAATTCCCCGCCTTTCGGTGGACCCAGATCTTTCGACCAGCCCTTATGATTTTATTATACAATATAAAAATATGATGTCAATTATTTCTAGCATAAAAAAGTTATGCTAGATAAATGAAAATAAATATTATCGAATAGATTATAATACCAATAATAAATAGACATCTTTATTAATATACATCATCACAGATATATTTTTCTTCCATATTATTTGTTAATTCAACTCTTAATTCTTTCAATATCTTTTTCCCTTATACAAACATTTCATCGCAATTAATTCCAAACCGTGGTATAATTTATTAATTATACGAACTCTTATTAGCCCTACTATTTTGGGGGGCGTTACGGGGGCGGAGCCCCCGTTAGAAGGGGTAGGACGGTCGCTTTGCGACCTTACTGAGTTTGCTTCGCAAACTCACGACGCGAGGGGTATTCGCAACGAGCACGAATGTGCGAAGTTTCGAGCAAGGCTTTCCCCTCCTATTGAAAAAAAAATGACAACTATATCCAAAAAGTAGGAGTACATAATGAAGATTTCACACAACGAATTCCACATTTCAAGAAAGGTAAGAGACCTTTGTAATTTTGACGGTGGACTTTTTGCTTCCTCTGGTAATGTTGTATTTGCAAATATGACAAACGTACGCAACTTTCAGCTGCTTTTTAATAATTATATAGAGACTATAACTAAGGATGACAGTAAGAAATTATCTGCCGGCCAGCTCAATGCGATGGGCTTAATTGACGAGATTCTTCACTATGTCTGCATGCTCTACCGCCGCGACAAGGTAGCTTCCTTTATGGAGGATCTGCTTGCCGGTCTGGACAAGGAATTTGGTCGTGCCGAGGTAGACGGACTTCTCCTTGATTTTATGAAAGAGTTTCCTCCGGTTGCAGTTTATAAAGAAAAAATTACAGCAGAAGAATACCTTGCGGCCAGCGAGCTGGATGCGGGAACAGGACTTATGCGAACAAACCGGGCTCAGACTCTGGAAGAGATGATTCTTCTTCACCTTGCAAACGAAAACCAGGCTTTTAAGCCTTTTATGCTTTTATTCTCTGATAAGGAAGTTGCAAAAAATCCCCTTTACAAAAAAAGCTGGACCCTCATTCAAAAATACGCGGCAAGCCAGCCGGTATTCGGACCTTTTAATCACGACCTGATTACCCTGCTTAGAGAACCTCAGGTTTTTGCTCCGGACAGTCTTCGAGGCCAGCTTGAATATCTTCAAAAATACTGGGCAGATTTTCTTGGCGAATGGCTTAAAAGAATTCTTGCCGGCATGGATACAATCTCGGAAGAAGAAAAAGCTGCCTGGCAGGGTTTTGGCGGCGGCGATTTACCCGATATGGTGCCTTATTCCTTTGAAAATCTGATGAATGAATATGAGCGCTTTTCTGCCGATTCTGCCTGGATGCCAAATGTTATTCTTATGGCAAAAACCGTGCTTGTATGGCTGGACCAGCTTACAAAGCAGTACGGCTACCCTATTACGCGTCTGGACCAGATTCCAGATGCCGAGCTGGATAAGCTGCGCGACGAAGGATTTACCGGCCTCTGGCTCATTGGACTTTGGGAACGCTCAAAAGCAAGCCGCCGTATTAAGCAGATTTGCGGTAATCCGGAAGCAGCTGCTTCGGCTTATTCTCTTTACGATTATAACATTGCACAGAACATAGGCGGCTGGGATGCCCTTGCAAACTTACGTCAGCGCTGCTGGCAAAGAGGAATCCGCCTTGCTTCCGATATGGTTCCAAACCATACAGGTATGGACGGCGACTGGGTTATTAATCACCCGGACTACTTTATTCAGCGCCGCGACAATCCTTTTCCTCAGTACACTTATAACGGCGAAAACCTTTCTCAGGACGGCCGCATCTCGCTTTTCCTTGAAGACCACTACTACAGCAAAAATGACTGTTCTGTAGTTTTTAAGCGGGTTGATAATCAGACTGGAGACACCCGCTATATCTACCATGGAAATGACGGAACAGGACTTCCATGGAACGATACGGCACAGATTGACTTCTTAAATCCACAGGCCCGCGAAGCAGTTATGCAGGAGATTTTACACGTTGCCCACAACTTCCCTATTATCCGTTTTGATGCGGCTATGGTACTGGCAAAAAAATCTATCCGCCGCCTCTGGTATCCTGAACCAGGACACGGAGGAGACATTGCAACGAGGTCGGAGACAGGCTTAAGTACACAGCAGTTTAACGACGCCATTCCAAATGAATTCTGGCGGGAAGTTGTTGACCGGGTTGCAAAAGAATGTCCTGATACCCTTCTTCTGGCAGAAGCTTTCTGGATGATGGAAGGCTACTTTGTAAGGACTCTTGGCATGCACCGCGTTTACAATTCAGCCTTTATGAACATGCTTAAAAAGGAAGAAAATCAAAAATACCGCGATACAATCAAAAACACAATCACCTTTGACCCTCAGGTGCTTAAGCGCTATGTAAACTTCATGAACAATCCTGATGAGGAAACTGCCATTGCCCAGTTTGGTGACGGCGACAAATACTTTGGTGTTTGTACTCTGATGATTACCATGCCGGGACTTCCAATGTTTGGCCACGGCCAGATTGAAGGCTTTACCGAAAAATATGGCATGGAATACACAAAGGCTTACAAAGATGAAAAGGCAAGTCAGTATCTGGTGGACCGCCACTGGCATGATATTTTCCCATTGATGAAAAAACGTTACCTCTTCTCTGGAGTAGATAACTTCCTTCTTTATGACTTATGGGAAGACGGCCACGTAAACGAAAATGTTTTTGCCTACTCTAACGGCTGTGGAAATGAACGCGCAATTGTTTTCTATAATAACAAGTATGATCAGGCTCACGGATGGATTAAACAATCAGACCCATATGCCGTAAAAACCGGAAATGGTGATGAAGTTGTAATGAAGACCCGCAGTATTTCAGAAGGGCTTAATCTTACTGCCGAAGACGACAAGTACTGTATTTTCCAGGAACATAAGAGCAGACTCTGGTTTATTCGTAAGAGCAGCGAAATTTGCGAAAAAGGTATGTTCGTAATGCTCAATGGTTTTGAATATCAGGTTTACATGAATGTTCAGCAGGTAAGCGACGAAGCAGATGGCCGCTACAGAATTTTGTGTGAATACTTAAACGGCAGGGGCTGTGAAGATATAGAAACTGCATGGCAGGAAATTATTTACAAAGATTTATATGCAGCATTTGCAGAATATATTTCTAAAGTGATGACTCCGCTTTTTGCCCAGTTTGAAGAAAAATGCTCTGCTAAAAAAGTAAGCACAGTTTTGACAGATGCAAAAGAAGAAATGATTGCTTTCTTTAAGCTTGCTTCAAAATTTGCAAAGGCAGAAGATTCTTCTATAAAGATTGATGCCGAAAAGGAAGTTTCTGCTGTTAGTACAAGAATTAAAAAACTTGCAGCAATTCATAATTTAAAGAAAGGAAAAATACCTGCACAATTGCAAAAGGCCCTTTTAAAAGCAGCTGCCGCAAACGACAGCGAAAGTTTTGCTTCCCTTATGGAAGTGTGTGATGCTGAGCTTGAAAAAAATCTTCTTTGCTGGGCATTGAGCGGAAGCCTTGCAGAAAAAGGCCTTTGTCAGAAGTTTGCCCTTGGCCGCAAATTTAACGAATACCTTCGCGAAGAAAATCTTTCAGAAAAAGATTTACGCAGCAGCCTTACAAAACTCTTTATTCTTTCTTCTGCCACAAATGCTGCAGACATTAAAAAGGATGAAAAGGCGGCTGCTTATAAGATTTGCAAACTGCTTATGACAGGTAAATACTGTTATATTCTTTCTGGTGCCAATAACTTTGATAACATCTGGTGGTTCAACAAGGAATTAAGCGATGACAGTCTGAATAAAATCATTCTGCTTGCGGCCCTGCCACAGACTGCCGCAAATGCAAAACTGGTATTCAGTCTATTTAAGACTCTTTCTGCAGCAAAAACAAAGGCCGCCTATAAGTGCGAAAATCTTCTTAAAGAGTTTGAACCAAAAACAGCCATCAAAAAGCCTGCAAAAGCTTCGAAAAAAAGTCCAAAGACTTCGAAGAAAAGTGCAGAAGCCTCTAAAAAAACTTCGGACACCTTGAAAAAAACTGAAAAGGCCTCAAAGAAGACTGCTAATGCAAAAGAGTCAAAAAAGACGGCAAGTGTAAAAAAGACCACAAAGACTCAAGCTAAAAAATAAAGCAATTAGCTCGGCGTTAGCGCTGGGAGCCCCTTGCCGACCGCAGGGAGTTAGAATTATTATTGTTCACGGAGTTTTTTTATGAAAAAAATATTATTAACATTTTCGTATTATTTTTTATTTCTCTTTTTACTAATTGTGCTGGAATTATAGGACCAACACGCAACATAACAATAACAAATAACACAGATATTGCTCAGGAATTATCATTTGTAATCAATGATACAAAAACTGAAAAATATACCATACCAGCTAATGACACACTTTCAATTACTGTTGTTGGAAGTTATAAAGTTATTGATAATCTTAATTTCCGCTACTTACTAAAATATCCTGACGAAAACACATTAGAAATTAACAATGCAACAAAGATTACTTTTACCGTAATAAATCAGCTAGATTGTCAGAATCCGATTACTCTTCTGGACAGGACAGTTGAGGAATTCTCCTGCATTTTAACTAAAGGAGAAAGCAAAGAAGTTCAGAACTGGAACACAGATTCTGATTACTATATTGAGGGCACAACTACAAAGAATGATTTAAACTATTTAGAGGATGAAAATATTTATTATTCTATAACAGTAAACACAAATACCATAAACATTAAGCAGCTTATACCATTAGAGTAAAATCAGTTATTTAGTTTTAGTATAAATAGTAAAAGACTGATCTGTATTTGTGATTTCTGTTACTCCCTCGTATAGATTAAACGTAAAAGGAAAAGAAAAACTGTCTTCTGAATTATAAATGGTAACAATATAATATTCGTTGTCATCTTCTTTCGAATAAGAGATTTTTACATCTGTCCAGGTATTTCCATAAACCTTTCCTGTTGAATCATTGTAATTAAAGTGAGTAAGTGAGTTTTGCTTATTAATTCCACCAAGACAGGTAATTATGTCGTATGGAGGAGTGTTTTCTGGAAAACAGAAGCCCCGGTTAATTCTATATTTTGAAACATCTGTTTCTGGAAAAGCAGCGTAATCAGAGGCTGAATTAAAGGTTCCCTGAAAAAATTCAAATAAACCTGAACAAGAAAAGAAAGAAAAAGAAGAGAATGCTATAAGCATAAAGAAAATTATTTTTTTCATAAAAGATTCCTGAGTTATAACTTTTAATACTCTTATATTTTTATCAAAACTGAATTTTGTCAATAGTTTAAATTTTTGCGTTAGCGCTGGGAGCCCCTTGCCGCCCCGAAAGCGACGGCTGAAAGCCGGCAAAAGGCTACAAAGAATGCTCCGGGCGGAAGGCTTCTGTCGGAGCCTTTTGAGCGAAGGGGCGGTGAGCGTTAGCGAAGGGCGGACATAGCGACCCGAAGCGGCCTTGCCGCGAGGGAAACGCCCATCCCCTTTTTTTGTCTTTCTCCTTTTTTGTGATATACTAGGGAATTGACTACTTCTACAGTCTGGATTATATCTACACTTTTTTCTGGTATAATATCTTACTGTGGATAGGGAGAAGATTTGTTAGGTTGATGGCGCACTGCGCCACTTGTCGTCGATAAGGTAAATCATCCAACAAATTTTTCTCTAAAAATTTGGGTAGTGTACACTACCCAAAGGACTTGAAAGAGTCCTTTGGGCGAAGTCTTGTTACACTCGACTTCGCCCAAAAAATCAAAAATAAAATCGTTGGAGGATTTTATGAAAAAAAATCTTAAAATCGTGGCAATTCTTGCCGCATTGGTTCTGTCATGTGCATTTACTGGATGCAAAAATTCAACAAATGAAGATGACGGGAATTCCACATCTAAACTTAATGCACCAACAAATTTGGTTATCAATTCTATGACTGATAACAAACTTACCTGTGATGTTAACATTACATTCAGCTACAATGGCGAAACAGGTCTTGATGGAGCAACTAAAGCAGTACTTGGATATTCGACAACAAATGATTCTTCACAGGCAATTTATGATGACAACATTAATTATACCACTGTTGAATCCGGAGCAAATACACGAACCGTAAACTTTTATTCCAGTGAGTTATTCAGAGGGCCATATTTAGTACCTGTCAATGGAAAAAAGTATTATTTCTGGCTTAAAGTGACAAGTGCCGCAAACAATGTCAAAGAAAGTGCATGGAGCAATGTAGCTGAGTTTACATATTATTGACAAGAAAGGCTTTCCATGTTATAAAATTTATTAGTGAGGCTCGCTCTCCTCTAAAGAGCAAGTTATAAGAGGTTTCCCTTGACCTTAATAAGGAATTTACACGAGGCATATCGCGGCCTTTATGCGCGAAACTTAACAAGGCAGGCCTAGAGCTTGCCTTTTTTTTATGGAGAAAATATGGAAAACTTGAAAATTTATGAAATAGAAAACTCATACATTGATCATCTTGTTCCTTTTGCTCCACATTTGTTTCATAACAAAAAAGAAAATCAAGAAAATGAGCGAAAATATATCGGAATTATTTTGACAGTAAATGGATTAGATTATTTTGCACCTCTTTCTTCTTTCAAAGAGAAACACAAAAAAATGAAAAATGGTAATTCGACTCCGCTTGCAAAAAGATGTAACGACTTTAAATTACTTGAAGAAAAGTGTAAGGAATATTCTGGTAAATGTAAAAATTAACCTAACAAGAAGTTCAAAGCCGACACAGGCTCAGGGCCTGTGCGGTTTAACTCGTTGTTATGTTGACGCCCGCACTGGGATGCTTCTTAAGGAGAATAAAATGAATAAAAAAGTGTTTTTATTTTTATTAATAATTACATTATGTATTACTGCATTATGTGCACAAGAAAATATTTTATCAGTATTTGAAGAATCTTATACAGAAGAGAAATTGGAATTATGCTTAAAAAATGGTTTGGAAAAATTAGGAGTAAATCTTGAAGAAGAAGTCCCGGAAGAAAACCTGAAAGCCATAAATTTTATTCTTAAAAATACATATGAAAACAATATACATAAAATGCGAGGAGAAGAGGAAAACAAAGTTTATACAAAAGATACTGGAGAAGAAGCTGTTTTTGACAAAGATGGAAAACTTGTAACTAATGCTTGGAATCAAGGATCTTTTAATTACGGAAAATATGAAAAACCAATTCAGAAATTTGAACTAGATATATGGCCGTGGTTAGTTTGGGGAAATACGCGAGAAGATCCAACTACATTTGATGAAAGATTTTACTATTATATTATGGATTTAGATATAGGAATTCAAGAATATATATTTTTAGAAAACAAGAATGAATTAGAAAAAATCAAATATTCAGAGTTAAATGAAACAGATAAATTAGTATACCAATTCTTTAACTATTTAATATTCAATAAATCATATAAATTTGATTTATCAGATAAAAATATTAAAAAGTATAAAAAAAGCGCTGACAATTATTGGAAATATCTGTCTCAACTTTTTGAACTTACTGGGTATAAAAAATAATCACCTAACAAAGGTTACGACCTTCGGTCGTTTGCATTTGTGGTATAGGAAATAAAAAAAGTAATTATGGTAGATAAAATTCAAATGATTGGTACGGCTTTTTTGCCAATAGATAAATCCAACAAAAAAATTTTAGTTTCAAAAAGAAGTATGAATAAAAAATATTTTCCAGGCTATTGGGAAGTAATTGGCGGAAATCTTGAATTTGGGGAAGATTTTACAGACTGTGTAATCCGAGAAGTGAAAGAAGAGATAAACTGCAATATAAAAAATCTGACACATTTACATTCACGAACAATGTATCTTAATGATTTGATGTATATTACAGTTGCTTATTATGGCGAAATATTAGAAGAACCTGTTTTCAATAAAAATGAAATTTCTGAAATCAAATGGATTACTGAAAACGAAATAGACGATTTTGAATTTTGTCCTGGTGATGTTGAATTATTGAAAATAGGTTTTAAGAGTATAAAGTAGCTGATCAGGCAATATGCGCCAAAGGATCTTCTACATCAATTCCTTTTTCGTAAATTGTATAAGGGTCAATATCGATACAATTGTATTTATCGTATTTACCATCCAATGTCCATGCAAGAGTTCCGTTCAGTACAGTACAGTTATTCATGTAAAAATCTAAATCATTTAGTTTAGAAAAAACGCCTTTGCCTACTAAATGAGATACATCATATTTTTTTATCTTTCCGTCTACGAAATAAACGAAAATATTGTAATTGTCTTTAGGCAAAACCTGTACAACTTCCATTTGTATCTCCTTACTTAAGTGGATCTATTTTTTCTGGTAATTCCATATTTTTAGCCTGATTCCAACTATTTTTAAGTTCCTGCTTATGCAATTCAGACCAAGCTAAAACCAATTTTAATTTATTTGATGGAATAGCTCCTTTTAGTACACAAGAATTTTCTATTTCTACTAATGCCTCTTGACCAGCATATTTTGCATGAAAATGAGGTGGTA